>Ga0265798_10001912_pt1 | contig 31302 bp, 27 predicted proteins | sample P3T30metagenome_FD_192430 | JGI IMG/M metagenome (GOLD analysis project Ga0265798, IMG submission 192430) | Plant litter microbial communities from East Loma Ridge, Irvine, California - P3 T30 | ecosystem: Environmental > Terrestrial > Plant litter > Unclassified | place: USA: California... | reverse complement strand
TGTTCACCTTCTTCTTCGAGCTGGTGCCCTACCTGCCGAGCTATGGCGGCTATGTGCGTTACCTGGTCGGGATCATCGTCACCTTCCTGGTGGGGCGCTACGCGATCCTGGCGCTGCAGCGCTACCTGGCGCGGCAGAAGGAGGCCGAAGCGTTGCCGGACGTGCAGCGCCGCCAGACGCTGAGTTACGACACCGCCCTGGGGCGGCTGGGCAAGGGGGTGTGTCCGGGCTGCGAACGGGCGGTGGACCTGAAGGATGCGAGCCTCGATTACTGCCCGCATTGCGGAATCGGGCTGTTCGACCGCTGCGGGTGCTGCAGTTCCCGCAAGAATGCATTTGCGCGCTTCTGCTTTTCTTGCGGGACGGCAGCGAATGGGTCGCTGCCGGATTGAACAATCAGTCGCGCAGGTCGGCCGGCACCTTGCCGCCGTTGGCCGCCAGCTTGTTCATGACCTGGCGGTGCAGCCAGATGTTCATCGAGGCCGAGTCCCCGGTGTCGCCGCTGTAGTGCAGCTCGGCGGCCAGTTCCTTGCGTGCCTGCAGGCTGCTGTCCAGGCCAAGCAGTTTCAGCAGGTCGACGATCGAGGTGCGCCAGTTCAGTTGCTGGCCGGATGACTGCTGCATCTGGGTCAGGATCTGCTCGACGTCGACCGGCTGGATCGCGGCCGGGGCCGGCGCAGCTTGCGGCGCTGCCTGCGGCGCCGCTTGTGGTGCAGCTTGCGGTGCAGCCTGTGGCGCCGGCGTCGGCGCTGGAGCAGGTGCAGCAGCACCGCCCTTGTTGGCCGGATGCGAGGACGGGAAGATTTTGTGGAAGATATTGCTCAGGATGCCCATGTCTTTTCCTTCAGTCGGGTTGGTGGATTGGGAACGCATACGCTGCGCGACGTGGCCGAGGGCGAGCGCCAGCGCGGCGCCGCCGATGGCCTTGATCAGGGTCGGGTGTTCGGCATAGAAGTCACTCATGCGGTCGACGATGCCGGGATTCTGCTTCTCGGCCTGTTCGGCCAGTTCGCGCACCTGCTCGGGCGAGACCTGCGCCGCTTCTTCCGGCGTGATCTGCTTGCCGCCGCCGAACATCTTGCCGAAGATGCCGCCCGCAACCGAGGACAGCACGCCCGGCCCGGCGGACCCGAGCAGCTGGTTCAGCATGCCGGCGCGGCCGCCGGCGTCGGTCTGGCCGAACAGCTGGCTGACGATCTGCGGGAAGGGCGGAGTCTGGTCCGAGCGCAGTGCGTTGGCCACGCCTTCGGCGACGGTGGCGCGCGGCGCGTTCTGTGCCACGCGGTCGAAGTCGTCCGCGGCCTGGGCAGTGTTGCCGCCGCCAAGGTATTGCGACAGTAAATTGCCTAAGTCAAATGCCATCTGGTTCTCCTGCTCGTGAGTCGGTTGAAGGTCGAGGGTAGGCCGTTGACCGCAGATCCTCTGTACGGTATCCCACCGTGCGGTGGCGAACTGGACCTTTTTCCGTATGGACATACCCACCTGCGGCGGGTAAGCTCCCTCCATGCTTTGTCCCTGGAAGGAATCGCGCATGTGGCCCTACCCCCGGATCCTGGCGCACCGCGGCGGCGGCACATTGGCCCCTGAAAATACCTTCGGGGGGCTCAAGCGCGGCATCGACTTCGGTTTCCGCGCGGTGGAATTCGACGTCATGCTGGCGCGCGATGGCGTGCCGGTGGTGATGCACGATCCCTTCCTCGGCCGCACCGTGAACGGCGCCGGCCACGTATTCGACTACGATGCGCTGGAACTGGCGGGCATGGATGCCGGCAGCTGGTTCGGCGCCGACTACCGCGGTGAACAGGTACCGCTGTTCGTCGAGTTCGCCCAATTCTGCAAGGCCAACGGCATCTGGATGAATATCGAAATCAAGCCGGCGCGCGGTTTCGACCTTGAAACCGGCGAGACGGTGGCGCGCATCACCCGCGCCATGTTCGCCGACGAGCTGGCGCGCGGCGAGACGGCCGGCATCCCGCTGTTGTCCTCGTTCAGCCTGGCCGCTCTGTCGGCGGCCCAGCGCGTGGCGCCCGACCTGCCGCGCGCCTGCCTCATGAGCGAGCTGCCGCCCGGTTGGGATCCGCTGGCGCGCTCGGTCGAGGCGCGTGCGATCCACACCAACCACCGCCACCTGACGCCGGCCCTGGCCCGCGCCGTGCTGGACGCCGGCTTCGGCCTGTTCTGCTACACGGTCAACGAGCCGGCGCGCGCGGCCGAGCTGCTGGACTGGGGCGTGGAGGCCTTCTGCACCGACCGCATCGACCTGATCGGGCCGGATTTCGGGCGCACACCGGCCACTACCGGACCTATTTAATAAATATTTACCACGCGACTCAAGTCGAGCCGGCAGTTGTCGTTAATGACAGGCAACCACCCCGAGGGGCATGGCAAAATGTCATTATCAATATTAACCAACGTCCTATCGATGGGCGCGCAGCGCGCGCTCAAATCGCACGACCGTACCCAGGAACAGCTGATCAACCAGCTGTCATCGGGTTCGCGCATCAATGGCGCCCGGGACGACCCGGCCGGCCAGGCGATTTCCGCGCGCATCACGTCCGGCCAGCGCGGCATCAGCCAGGCGCTGCGCAGCATCAATGACGGCACCTCGATGCTGCAGGTGGCGGAAGGCGCGATGGCCAACGTGGTCGACAGCCTGCAGCGCCTGCGTGAGCTGGCGGTGGCGTCCGGCAATGGCACCTACGGCGACAAGGACCGCGCCACCCTGCAGACCGAGGCCCTCCAAATCCTCGCCCAGATCAACCAGGTCGGCGAGCAGACCAAGTTCAATGGCGAGACCCTGTTTTCCCAGGAGGGTGGCAGTATCGGCGGCGACGAGAAGAAACGGCGCGTGCTCGACGGCCTGAAGACCGGCTGGCTGAGTTCGGCGGAGCAGATGGTCAAGCAGTACTACGGGATCGAGGGCGACGGGGTCAAGATCACCGTCAATCTCGATACCACCGACGGCGGCTCCGGCGTGCTGGCCTCGGTGTCCGGCATCCCGGTCGGCGGCAAGTACACCAACCTGCACCTGAACCTCGACATGGCCGACTTCGGGGGCGGCGACACCCGCGATGGCGGCGGCGCGCCGATCTATAACGACCGCGTGGTGGCGCACGAGATGGCGCATGCGGTAATGTCGCGCACCATGAATTTCACGGACCTGCCGAAATGGTTCGTCGAGGGCACGGCGGAATTGATGCAGGGCGCGGACGAGCGCGTGCGCAGTTCGATCGCGAACGGCAATTCGGTCGCCACCATCGTCGGCGGCGTGGCCGGTGGCGGCTTCGTCTACGAGGGCGGCTACCTGGCGAGCCGCTACATGCACGACAAGCTCAAGGGACTGGGCGTGGAGGGCGGCATCAAGGGGGTGATGCAGTACCTGAACCAGAACCAGAGCGCCAACCTGGACCAGGCCCTGAACGCCGTCAGCAAGGGAGAAATCGCCTCGACCTCCGCCTTCCTGGCCGATTTCGGCGGCAGCAATGGCGTCGACTTCGTCAACACCAAAGTCAACCTGACGAACGCAGACACCGGCGCGATCGGCGGACTCGACGCCGACAACGGCGCGGCGCGCGATGCAAAGGCGGTGGTGGCGGACGCCGGCGACAACAACGCCAAGGACGGGCTGGCGAAATTCGACGTCGCGTACCCCGAACTGGGCGGCGGCACCGGAGTGCGCCGGGTGCAGATCCAGGCCGGCGACAAGGCGGGCGACCTGATCGAGCTGCAATTCTCGGCCATGAACGCGCGCGCGCTGGGGCTGGCCAACCTCGACATGAAGAATGGCGCGATCTCGCTGCTGCACGTGGACGAGGCGCTCGACTTCGTCAACAAGCAGCGCGTGGTGGTGGGAGCGTCCAGCAACCGGCTCGACATGGCGGCGAATTCCTTGCAGACCGATTCCATCAATATGGCGGCGGCCAAGGAGCGGGTCGAGGGCGTCGATTACGCGTCAGCGGCGGCGGGGCTGACGCGGGCGCAGATCCTGCAGCAGGCGGCGTCGGCGATGCTGGCGCAGGCGAATCAGCAGCCAAGGAATGTGCTTTCGCTGTTGCGCTGAGCAGCAAAAGTCAAATTAGGCTCCGGCCTTCGCCGGAGCGACGGGCCAGGGGAGCGGGTCGACGGTTGCGTCCGTAGTCCGCAACCTGAAGACCGTCGCCCCGGCGAAGGCCGCGGCCCAAGTTCGTCGCCAGCCCCGTAAATATCACCCCGACCGATAAGCCCCCCCCATAGCTACGCTATAATCGTTTCTTTATAGCGCACGCTCCCCATTTCCGCCCCCACGACATGAAATCCTCCGAAATCCGCGAAAAGTTCCTCAAGTTCTTCGAGTCCAAAGGCCACACCATCGTCCGTTCCAGCCCGCTGGTGCCGGGCAACGACCCGACCATGCTGCTGACGAACAGCGGGATGGTGCAGTTCAAGGATGTTTTCCTGGGCCTGGATACGCGCCCGTACTCGCGCGCCACCACCGTGCAGCGCTGCGTGCGCGCCGGCGGCAAGCACAACGACCTGGAAAACGTCGGCTACACCGCGCGTCACCACACCTTCTTCGAGATGCTGGGTAACTTCAGCTTCGGCGACTATTTCAAGCGCGATGCGATCAACTATTGCTGGGAACTGCTGACCAAGGTCTACCAGCTGCCCGCTGAAAAACTGACCGTCACCGTCTACTTCGAGGACGACGAAGCCTACGACATCTGGGCCAACGAGATCGGCGTGCCGACGGAGCGCATCATCCGCATCGGCGACAACAAGGGCGCGCGCTACGCATCGGACAACTTCTGGCAGATGGCCGACACCGGCCCCTGCGGCCCGTGCACCGAAGTGTTCTACGACCACGGCGCCGACATCTGGGGCGGCCCTCCGGGCTCGCCTGAAGAAGACGGCGACCGCTTCATCGAGATCTGGAACCTGGTGTTCATGCAGTTCAACCGCGACGAGTCCGGCACCCTGACCCCGCTGCCGAAGCCGTCGATCGACACCGGCATGGGCATGGAGCGCCTGGCCGCGGTGCTGCAACACGTGCACAGCAACTACGAGATCGACCTGTTCCAGGCGCTCATCAAGGCCGCCGCACGCGAAACCGGCGCGACCGACCTGAATAACAACTCGCTGAAGGTCATCGCCGACCACATCCGCGCAGCCTCGTTCCTGATCGTCGACGGCATCATCCCGAGCAGCGAAGGCCACGGCTACGTCCTGCGCCGCATCATCCGCCGCGCGCTGCGCCACGGCCACAAGCTGGGCCAGACGAAACCGTTCTTCCACAAGCTGGTGGCCGACCTCGACCTCGAGATGGGCGAGGCCTATCCGGAACTGCGCGAAGTGAAAGACCGCGTCGCCCAGACTCTCAAGACCGAAGAAGAACGTTTCGGCGAGACGCTGGAAAACGGCATGAAGATCCTGGAAGCGCAGCTTGCGAAAGATGCGAAGAACCTGGACGGCGCCACCGCCTTCACCCTGTACGATACCTACGGCTTCCCGCTCGACCTCACCGCCGACATCTGCCGCGAGCGTGGCATCACGCTCGATGAAGAAGGCTTCACTGCCGCCATGGAGCAGCAGAAGAAGACCGCGCGCGCCGCCGGCAAGTTCAAGATGGCTGCCAAGGTGGAATATGCGGGCGAGAAGACCAAGTTCGTCGGCTACGATTCGCTGGCCCACAACACCCATGTGCTGGCGCTGTATTCCGAAGGCGTGAAGGTAGAGGAACTGAAAGCCGGCCAGGAAGGCATCGTGGTGCTCGACACCACCCCGTTCTACGCAGAGTCGGGCGGCCAGGTCGGCGACCAGGGTGTGATCGGTTCTAGCGGTATCGTCTTCGAAGTCGAAGACACGCTGAAGATCCAGGCCGAGGTGTTCGGTCATCACGGCGTGCTGCGCGAAGGTTCGCTCAAGGTCGGCGACACGGTCGATGCGCACGTCGACACCGTCAAGCGCGCGCGCACCATCCGCAACCACTCGGCGACCCACCTGATGCACAAGGCCCTGCGCGAAGTGCTGGGCAGCCATGTGCAGCAGAAGGGCTCGCTGGTCGATCCGGACAAGACCCGCTTCGACTTCAGCCACGGCGCACCGCTCACCGCTGAAGAGATCGCGAAAGTCGAAGCCATCGTCAACCGCGAGATCCTCGAGAACCACGCGACACAAGCACAGAACATGTCGTTCGACGACGCCGTCAAGCATGGCGCCATGGCGCTGTTCGGCGAGAAGTACGGCGACAGCGTGCGCGTGCTGGACATCGGCTCCTCGAAAGAGCTGTGCGGCGGCGTGCACGTGACCCGCACCGGCGACATCGGCCTGTTCAAGATCGTATCGGAAGGCGGCGTCGCCGCCGGCATCCGCCGCGTCGAAGCCGTGACCGGCGAAGGCGCGCTGGCGCTGGTGCAGTCGATCAACCGCAAGCTGCAGGAAGCCGCCGGCGCCCTGAAAACCAGCCCGGACGAACTGCCGTCGCGCATCGCCCAGGTGCAGGACCAGGTGAAATCGCTGGAGAAGGAAGTCGCCGCACTGAAGTCGAAACTGGCCGCCGGCCAGGGCGACGAGCTGCTGACCCAGGCTATCGACGTCAACGGCATCAAGGTGCTTGCCGCAACGATGGAAGGCGCCGACGTCACCGCGCTGCGCGAGACCATGGACAAGCTCAAGGACAAGCTGGGCACCGCCGCCATCGTGCTGGCCAGCGTCATGGAAGGCAAGGTCAGCCTGATCGCCGGCGTGACCAAGGACGCAACAAGCAAAGTGAAAGCCGGCGAACTGGTCAACTTCGTCGCCCAGCAGGTGGGCGGCAAGGGCGGCGGCCGTCCGGACATGGCGCAGGCTGGTGGCACCGATCCGTCGGGCCTGCCGCAGGCGCTGGCCGGTGTCGCCACCTGGGTGGGCGAGCGCGCGTAAGCCTCAAGCGCGACTCACCGCAAACAACAACGCCGCCTTCGGGCGGCGTTGTTATTTGGATGTCACATCCGCGCGCGGCGTCGGCGGGCAAGGGCTGCGACACCGATCACCAGCAGGGCGAGCGAGCCCGGCTCCGGCACGGCAGCCGCATCGACCGCATCGATCCGGAAGCCCGCCACCACGAAGTTCGCCAGTTCCGGTCCCATGGTTCCGTCGAGACCGCTGAAGGCGCCCTGGCTCCACAACTCGTTCAGGTTGTTGTAGTAGAAATTGCTGTTGGCATTGCCCGTGAACGCGAACTCCAGCAGGTAGTCCTTGCCGGCTTCCAGCACCAGGCCGCCGAGGTCGAAGTCGATCCACTCGCGGCCATTCGTGGTGACCTTGGCGCCGCCGCTGGCCAGGGTCGCGGTCTTGCTTAGCGTGATGCTGGTCTTCGAGATCTCGTACAGGCCGAAGGACAGGTCGATGCCGCTCAGGTCATGCCACAGGCCGACGCTGTTGATCGACTGGCGCGAGCCGACGTTGAAGGTGAGGCCGCGGCCCATCCACCAGCTGTCGTTGGAAACAGCGTATTCGGTGCCGGCCGTGTCGAAGCCGACCGTGTCGTTGGCGGGTACGAATTCGATCGGGGCTGCGCTGCTGGCGCCGCTGAAGAGGATGGTGCTGCACAGCAGGGCGCTACGGAAGAGGTTTGCGAACATGGTTGTCTCCTTGTTGTGGGAGATGACGTTATTGCAAAACCTGTGCCAAGGAGGCGATTTGTTGTGCAAACAAGGACTTACAAGCGATGAGTTGGTAACGTTTCCAATCACTGTAATATTTTTCGACAAAACCATGCCGATCGCATGGTCGCGCACGATTGACTATCCAGAAAGGGTATTCGTTGCAGTTGTGCACAGCTGTTCCTAGAATCGACCGTTTATCAAACTCATAGGAACAGGTATGCGTATTCATCGTCTTCTGGGAATCATGGTCTGGCTCGGCGTCGCATCATTCGCGCACGCGCAAATGCCGAAAGCGGATACGGTCAAGGGCGTCAAGGACCATCCGCTGCTGTCGCGCTTCGAAGGCTCGATGCTGGTCGGCTATGACGTCAAGGAGTTCGACGAAGCGACGCTTCCAGCTGGCAAGCGCTTCCGTGACAAGAGCGGCAAGTGGGGCTTCGAGAAGACCATCCCCCTCGAGGGCAAGGTCACGCGTATCGCCTACAACTACCCGAGGGACCGTGCCTCGCTCGAAGTCATGCGCAATTATCAGGCGGCATTGGAAAAGGCCGGCCTGAAGACCGTGTTCGCATGCGCCAAGGAGACCTGCGGCGAGGACATGGGGCAGTACTGGCTCGACAGGCGCCTCGGCGATCAATTCGTAAAGGGTAGTGGGGACTTCTGGTCGCCGTTCAACTATGGCAGCCGCGACATGCGCTATCTGCTGGCAGCGGGCACCCGTCCGAACGGTGCGCTCGTGCACGCAGTCGTGTACGTGGTTTCGCCAGTCAAGGATTACAACGGCGGCGTCTACCTTGAAATCATCGAAAGCAAGGCAATGGAGACCGGCAAGGTCAACGCGACCCTGAGCGCGGCCGACATGGCCAAGAGCATCAACAGCGAGGGCAGGGTGGCCATCTATGGCGTCCACTTCGATACTGCCAAGGCCGACGTGAAGCCGGAGTCGAAACCGGCGCTGGATGAGATGGCCAAGCTGCTGCAGCAGAACCAGAAGCTGAAGGTCTTCGTGGTCGGCCACACCGACAACCAGGGCGAACTGGCCGGCAACCTGAGCCTGTCGCAGAAGCGCGCCGAGGCGGTGGTCAAGTCGCTATCGGACGCCTACAAAGTCGACGTGCGCCGCCTGAGCCCGAAAGGCGTGGCCTCGTACGCGCCACTGGCCTCGAATCTCGATGACGCCGGCCGCCAGAAGAACCGCCGGGTCGAGCTGGTCGCCCAGTAAGCACCTGCGGCCGGGCCTGCTTGCAATCGGCGGCGCCGGCCGCATCTAGCTTACGACGCACCGGGGTAGTGCTGTCTCGCCTTTGTCTGCGCCAACTTTGCCATTTGCAAGTGCGTAACCATGATCCAATTCACAATTGGTTGCAAGCTTGCAACAATGTGCGACTATTTTGGTGCGCTGCGTCATACTGCTGGAAAAGGAGTAGTATTCGCTTTCCGAGTTCCACCTATTATTGCAGGCATGCGATGAGCGACACCACTATCGACCTTGAAACCATGGAATTCCAGAGAGACCTGGATGCGCGCGGACTGAACTGTCCGCTGCCGATCCTGAAAGCGAAGAAAGCACTCGCCGAGATGGAGAGCGGGCAGGTTCTGCGCATTGTCGCCACCGACACCGGCTCCGTGCGTGACTTCCAGGCTTTCGCCAAACAAACCGGCAACGCCCTGCTGGCGCACACCGTTGAAAACGGTGAATTCACCTTCCTGATGCGCCGCAAATAAATCCCGCCACGGCGCGCACACACTACGGGGCAGGCCTTGTTCTGCCCCGACTACGATCCCCAATCCCTTGTTCTTGAGCACTTTAGTCGAAATCCTCTAGGTAAAAATCGCACGATCGTGCTTTAATTTCGCCCTGAAGCCGAAATTCTTTTATAATTTAGGCCATTTTCCACTGTCACCCATTCCATTTTCTAAAGGCACCCTATGAAAGTCCTGGTACCCGTCAAACGCGTGGTCGACTACAACGTCAAGGTTCGCGTCAAATCCGACGGCAGCGGCGTGGATATCGCCAACGTCAAGATGTCGATGAACCCGTTCGACGAGATCGCGCTGGAAGAAGCCACGCGCCTGAAGGAAGCCGGCAAGGTAACCGAAGTGGTCGCCGTCTCGGTGGGTGTCACCCAGTGCCAGGAAACCCTGCGCACCGGCATGGCGATCGGCGCCGACCGCGGCATCCTGGTCGAGACCGCTGTCGAGACCGAGCCGCTGGCCGTGGCCAAGATCATGAAGGCGCTGGCCGACAAGGAACAGCCGCAGCTGATCATCCTGGGCAAGCAGGCGATCGACGACGATTCGAACCAGACCGGCCAGATGCTGGCTGCCCTGCTGGGCTGGCCGCAAGCGACCTTCGCGTCGAAAGTGGTGCTGGAAGACGGCAAAGTCACCGTGACCCGCGAAGTCGACGGCGGCCTGGAAACCGTGGCACTCACCCTGCCGGCGATCATCACCACCGACCTGCGCCTGAACGAGCCGCGCTACGTCACGCTGCCGAACATCATGAAGGCCAAGAAGAAGCCGCTGGAAGTCGTCAAGCCGGAAGACCTGGGCGTCGACGTGAGCCCGCGCCTGAAGACCCTGAAGGTCGCCGAGCCGGCCAAGCGCTCGGCTGGCGTGAAAGTGCCTGACGTGGCGACCCTGGTGCAGAAACTGCGCACTGAAGCCAAAGTCATCTAATCGGATTAGGAAAACAAGATCATGGTCGCACTCGTCATTGCTGAACACGACAACGGCTCCCTCAAGGGCGCTACCCACCACACCGTGACCGCCGCTACCCAATGCGGCGGCGAGGTCCACATCCTGGTCGCCGGCTCCGGCTGCGGCGCCGCCGCCGAAGCCGCCGCGCAGATCGCGGGCGTCGCCAAAGTGCTGGTCGCCGACGCGCCGCACTTCGCCGACGGACTGGCCGAGAACGTGGCCGAGCAGATCCTGGCGATCGCCGGCAGCTACTCGCACATCCTGGCTCCAGCCACCGCCTACGGCAAGAACATCCTGCCGCGCGTGGCCGCCAAGCTGGACGTGGCGCAGATCTCGGAAATCACCAAGGTCGATTCGCCGGACACCTTCGAGCGTCCGATCTACGCCGGCAACGCCATCGCCACCGTCCAGTCGACGGATTCGGTGAAAGTCATCACCGTGCGCGGCACCGGCTTCGACGCCGCCGCCACCGGCGGTTCGGCCGCCATCGAGCAAGTCTCGGCAGTGGCCGATTCGGGCAAGTCGTCTTTCGTCGGCCGCGAACTGGCCAAGTCGGACCGTCCGGAACTGACCGCCGCCAAGATCATCGTCTCGGGTGGCCGCGGCATCGGCTCGGCCGACAACTTCAAGCTGCTTGAGCCCCTGGCCGACAAGCTGGGCGCCGCCATGGGCGCTTCGCGCGCCGCGGTCGACGCAGGCTTCGTGCCGAACGACTGGCAAGTGGGCCAGACCGGCAAGATCGTCGCCCCGACCCTGTACATCGCCGTCGGCATCTCCGGCGCGATCCAGCACCTGGCCGGCATGAAGGACTCGAAGACCATCGTCGCCATCAACAAGGATCCGGAAGCGCCGATCTTCTCGGTGGCGGATTACGGCATCGTCGGCGACCTGTTCGAAGTCGTGCCGCAGCTGGTCAAGGAACTGGGCTAATCAGCCTGCGGGTGGCATCCACCACCAACACATGAACCGTCGTTCCCGCGCACCTGCGTTGGAACGACGTTTTCACTTATAGCATTCCATCAGGAGACAAAGGTGAGCTACCAAGCCCCGCTGAAAGACATGCAGTTCGTCCTGAACGAACTGGCGAACCTGGCCGAGATCAATCAACTGCCGGGCTGCGAAGACGCGACCCCGGACACCGTCGACGCCGTGCTCGAAGAAAGCGCGAAGTTCTGCGCCGAAGTGATCGCCCCGCTGAACCACGCGGGCGACAAGGAGCCGAGCTTCTGGCGCGACGGCACGGTCACCACCTCGAAGGGGTTCAAGGAAGCCTTCCGCGCCTTTGCCGATGGCGGCTGGCAGGGCATCCAGCACCCTAGTGAATTCGGCGGCCAGGGCTTGCCGAAGCTGGTCGCGACGCCGTGCATGGAGATGCTGCACGCCGCCAACCTGTCGTTCGCACTGGCGCCGCTCTTGAGCGACGGCGCGATCGAGGCGCTGCTTACCGCCGGCACCGACGAACAGAAGAAGCTGTTCCTCGAGCCCCTCATCAGCGGCAAGTGGACCGGCACCATGAACCTGACCGAGCCGCAGGCCGGTTCGGACCTGGCCGCCGTGCGCACCCGCGCCGAGCCGCAGGGCGACGGCACCTTCAAGATCTTCGGCACCAAGATCTTCATCACCTACGGTGAGCACGACATGGCGGAGAACATCATCCACCTGGTGCTGGCGCGCACCCCCGATGCGCCGCCGGGTGTGAAGGGTATCTCGCTGTTCATCGTGCCGAAGTTCATGGTGGGTGCGGACGGCTCGCTGGGCGCGCGCAACGACGCCCACTGCGTCTCGATCGAACACAAGCTGGGCATCAAGGCTTCGCCGACGGCGGTGCTGCAGTTCGGCGACCACGGCGGCGCCATCGGCACCCTGGTGGGCGAAGAGAACCGCGGCCTCGAGTACATGTTCATCATGATGAACGCGGCCCGCTTCGGCGTCGGCATGCAGGGTATCGGCCTGGCCGAGCGCGCCTACCAGCAGGCGGTCGCGTTCGCGAAGGACCGCGTGCAGTCGCGCGAAGTGGCGGGTTCGCCCGGCCCGGTCGCCATCATCAACCACCCGGACGTGCGCCGCATGCTGATGTCGATGCGCTCGCAGACGGAAGCCGCGCGCGCCCTGGCCTATGTTGGCGCCGGGCTGTCGGACCTGGCGCACAACCACGCAGATGAAGCCACCCGCAAGGCCAACCTGGCCGTCTACGAATACCTGGTCCCGATCATCAAGGGCTGGTCGACCGAGATGAGCGAAAACGTGGCGCGCGACGGCGTGCAGGTGCATGGCGGCATGGGCTTCATCGAGGAGACCGGCGCGGCCCAGCACTACCGCGACGCCAAGATCCTGACCATCTACGAAGGCACGACCGCGATCCAGGCGAATGACCTGGTGGGGCGCAAGACGGTGCGCGATGGCGGCGCGATTGCCAAAGGGCTGATTGCGCAGGTGCGTGCGGTCGAAGCGCAGCTGGGCGAACTGCAGGGCGAGGAGTTCGCGGCGATTGCGCGCCAGCTCAAGCTGGGTGCGGCGGCGCTGGAAGAAGTCGTGGACTACGTGGTCGCGAATGCGAAGCTTGATGTGCGTGCGGTGTTCGCGGGCAGCGTGCTGTATCTGAAGCTGGCCGGCATCGTGCTGGGTGGCTGGCAGATGGGGCGTGCGGCCCTAGTGGCGCAATCGAAGCTGGCGGCGGGGGAGGGCGATGCGGCCTTCCTGCGCGCGAAGATCGCGACGGCGCGCTTCTTTGCGGATCACGTGGTGTCGTCGGCTTCCGGTCTGCGCACGGCGATTGTTGAAGGTGCGCCGGGTGTGCTGGCGCTGGACGTCGAGCAGTTCTGACGACTCGACGGACTTGGATCCCGGCCTTCGCCGGGATGACGGTCTTTGGGCTAGTGGTCAACTTATGAGCCGTCGTTCCGGCGCAGGCCGGAACCCAAGTTCTTAACCGTAAGCCCCACCCGTATAAAGCAAATCAAACACCCGCGCAATCGTCCCGATCAGCACGATCGCGCCCACCCCCAGTATCATCACCAGCATCAACGGCAGCATCCAGTTCGAACGCGACGCCTTGCCGCTGCCCTTGTTGACCTGCGCGTCCCACGCTTCATCCGGCGTCAGCCCGATCACCAGCCCCTCGATGAACCCGGCGATGTACGACAGCAGCATCGGCAGCAGCACATAGAAGGGATGCGGCTGCACCGCGCCCCACAGGATGCCGGTAACGGGCAGGGCGCACAGGTGCAGCAGGCCGAGGCGGTCGGTGGCGCCCTTCAGGTAGAAGCGGTGTACGCCGAAGCCGCCCAGCAGCAGGGCGAGCAGGGTGGCGAAGGTCTTGTTCTTGTGGGCGACGGCCATGATTGTTGCCAAAAGTTCAGGAATGCACGAGTATCGTGCAAAACCAGGAGAAAGGCACGCATTGCGTGAGCCCGGCGATGTTCAAGACGCGGTCCTATTTGTCGGAAGTCCAGCTGAAACCCACCGCGCCGGTGGATCCACCTGCGTTCCCATTTACGTTGCCGGCAATTCGTTCGCTCACGCGCCTCCCGCTGCACCCGAACGTCACCTTCCTGGTCGGCGAAAACGGCTCCGGCAAGTCGACCCTGCTGGAAGCGATCGCGGTCGGCATGGGCTTCAATGCGGAAGGCGGCAGCAAGAATTTCAAGTTCGCCACGTTCGAATCGCACTCGATCCTGCACGATCACTTGCGCCTGGTGCGCGGCTTCGAACGGCCGCGTGACGGCTTCTTCCTGCGTGCCGAGAGTTTTTATAATGTCAGCAGCGAAATCGAGCGCCTGGATGAAGAGCCTTGCGGCGGGCCGCCGATCAAGAGCTACTTCGGCGGCAAGTCACTGCACGTGCAATCGCACGGCGAATCCTTTCTCACCCTGTTCATGGAACGCTTTCGCGGCCAGAGCTTCTACATGCTGGACGAACCCGAGGCCGCCCTGTCGCCGCAGCGCCAGCTGGCCCTGATCAGCCGCCTGCACCAGCTGGTCGGGCAGCGCTGCCAGTTCATCATCGCCACCCATTCGCCGATCCTGATGGCCTACCCGAACGCCCTCATCTACGAGTTCGGCGAACACGGCATCCGCGAGATCGCCTACCAGGATACGGAACACTACCGCGTCACCCACGACTTCCTGGCCAACCCCGAGCGCATGCTCACGATCCTGATGGGCGAGGAATAGGTAAGGTGGATTTGTAGCGCAAAATGAGCGATAATGCTCAATTCGCCGAACCTCACGTTGCGTGTCCGCCGTGTTGCTATATCCGCTTGCCCCTATCTAGGCTTACGCGCTATAATCGTCGGCTTTCTCCGTCCAATACAACTTTTTGGAAATATTATGGTCGTTATCCGTTTGGCTCGTGGCGGCGCAAAAAAGCGCCCGTTCTACAACATCGTTGCAACCGATTCGCGTAACCGTCGCGATGGCCGTTTCATCGAGCGCATCGGTTTCTACAACCCGATGGCATCGGGCGCTGAAGTCGGCCTGCGTATCGCAGCTGACCGTCTGGCTCACTGGCAAGGCGTTGGCGCACAACTGTCGCCAACCGTTGCTCGCCTGGTCGCTAACCAGCAGCCTGCAGCCTAAGTAGGACCAAGGTTTGACCGATTCGGCAGCATCCGGGGTGCAAGTCCCCGACGACCTGGTTCAGGTCGGTTATGTGTCCGGTGCATTCGGGATCGTGGGTGGCCTGCGCGTCACTCCCTTCTCGGTCGATGCCGACGCGCTGCTGAGCGTCAAGACCTGGTGGCTCGACAAGCCGACGCAGCATTCCGTCTCCGTGCGGAATGCCAAGATGCATGGTGGCGACGTAGTCGTCACCCTGGTCGGGCTGCGTGACCGCAACGATGCCGAAGCGCTCAAGGGCGCTGGCGTGTTCGTGGCGCGCAGCGAGTTCCCGAAGCTCGAAGAAGACGAATTCTACTGGTCCGACCTGATCGGACTGGACGTGGTCAACCTCGAAGGCGAAGCCCTCGGCAAGGTGACCGACATGATGCACAACGGCGCGCAATCCATTTTGCGGATCACGCCGGTGGCAGTCGAAGGTGTTCTTGACGCGAAAGTGTCGGAGCGCCTCGTGCCGTTTGTGGATCAGTTCGTGAAGACTGTCGATCTGAACGGCAAGAAGATTACCCTGGACTGGGGTCTGGATTATTGACCCGGTCCTTCTGAAGCGAGGTCCCGATGCAGTTTGACGTCGTGAGCTTGTTTCCAGAGATGTTCGTTGCATTGACGCAGTCGGGCGTGACCCGTCGCGCGATCGAGCAACAGCGCTGGGGCCTGACGATCTGGAATCCGCGCGATTTCACGCAGGACCGCCACCGCACCGTGGATGACCGCCCCTACGGCGGCGGCCCCGGGATGGTGATGATGGCGAAACCGCTCGAGGCGACCATCGCCGCCGCGAAGGCGCGCCAGGTCGAGCTCGGCTTGCCGGCGCCGCGCGTGGTGTTCATGTCGCCGCAAGGCACGCCGCTGACGCACGAACGTGCGATGGCATTGAAGAACGAACCGGGTCTGGTGATCCTGTGCGGCCGCTACGAAGCGGTGGACCAGCGCTTGCTGGACCGCTGCGTCGACGAGGAAATCTCGATCGGCGACTTCGTGCTGTCGGGCGGGGAATTGCCGGCGATGGCGCTGATGGATGCGGTGGTGCGCTTGCTGCCCGGCGTGCTGGGCGACGAAGCATCGGCGGTCGAAGACAGTTTCGTCAACGGCCTGCTCGATTCGCCGCACTATACGCGTCCGGAAGTGTATGAAGGCGAAGCGGTGCCGCCCGTCCTGATGGGCGGCAACCACGCCGAGATCGTGAAATGGCGCCGCCAGCGCATGCTGGAAGCGACAAGTAAGAAACGGCCGGAACTGCTGGACAAGGCGCGCGCCGCCGGTCAGCTGACCAAGGCCGATGAAAAATTCCTGGCGGCGCTGGACCAGCCCGCCAAGTAAAGAATGTGCCCCGTGCGCATACCAAGGTGGACATGTTGTCCGCTTGTTTAACCCCATCCTCTACCGGGCAACGCAGTACCTCCGCGCCGGCAAGATGGTCATTGGAGTAATAAAAATGGATCTGATCCAACAACTCGAGCAAGAAGAAATTGCGCGCCTCGGCCGCAACATCCCTGACTTCGCACCAGGCGACACCGTGGTCGTCAGCGTCAACGTCGTCGAAGGCAACCGCAAGCGCGCCCAGGCATACGAAGGCGTCGTCATCTCGCGTCGTAACCGCGGCCTGAACTCGAACTTCATCGTTCGCAAGATCTCGTCGGGCGAAGGCGTCGAGCGTACCTTCCAGCTGTACTCGCCGCTGATCGCTTCGATCGAAGTGAAGCGTCGTGGTGACGTCCGTCGCGCCAAGCTGTACTACCTGCGCGAGCGTTCGGGCAAATCGGCACGTATCAAAGAAAAACTGCCGCAGCGTAAAGTCAAGACCGCAGCAGCAGCTGAGTAATCGCTACTGTGTCCTGAAAAAGGCATCCGCAAGGATGCCTTTTTCTTTATCTGCCGGAAGAATATGTTTTGAGCAAGCCGCTGTTTGATCCCACCCTCATGCCGGTCGAAGGCCTGGCCGGCGAGCCGCCGCTGCCGCCGTCCCGGCTGAGCAGCGCAGCCGTGCGCGCCCGTTTCGCGCAGACCTTGCCCTGGGATCCGGAAGCGTCCGACGAAGCCCTGGCCGCGCCCGCCTTGCGCCTGCGCCGCGCCAGCGTGCTGGTGCCGCTGGTCGACCGGCCCGGCGGACTCACGGTGCTGCTGACCAAGCGTACCGACCACATCAGCCATGCTGGCCAGATCAGCTTTCCGGGCGGCCGCGCCGAGGAACTGGATTCCTCGCCGATCGAGACCGCGCTGCGCGAAGCGGAAGAAGAAATCGGCCTGCACCGCCGCCACATCGAGATCATCGGCGTGCTGCCGGAGCACGTCACCATCAGCGCCTACCGCGTGCTGCCGGTGGTGGCGCTGGTGCAGCCGCCGTTCGAGCTGACCGCCGACCCGGGCGAGGTGGCCGAGATGTTCGAGGTGCCGCTGAGCTTCCTGATGTCCGGCGCCAACCACGAGCGCCGCTCGGTGGCGCTGCCGGACGGGGCGGGCAAGCGCAATTTCTATGCGATGCCCTACCAGGGTTATTTCATCTGGGGTGCGACGGCGGCCATGCTGCGCAACCTCTACCACTTCCTGCGTGCCTGAGCGCGCCGTTAATCCCTTAGTCCTTCCAGCGCCTCGGCCGCATGCCGGTTGCCGGGGTCGAGCGCGAGCACCCGGGCATACGAGGCGCGCGCCCCTTCGCGGTCGCCGGACGCGAGCAGGGCTTCGCCCAGGCTGTCATGGACGTTCGGACTGGCCGCATTAGCCTCCGCATTCCAGCGAAACACCTGTATCGCCGCTTCAATCCCGCCCTTGCGCAGCAGGGTGTAGCCGAAGCCGTTCAGCGCCGATTCACTCTTGTCGTAGTCCTTGGCACGCAAGCGGGCATATTCCGCGCGCATCGCTTCCAGCCCGTCGCGGAACAGGACCGGCCCGAGCGCATCGGCCACGCTGCGCTTTGGCAGGGCTACACGCTTGCCATGCACCAGGTCGGCAATATCGCGCGCCATCGACACCACGGTGGCGCCGCGCCAGGCATTGTCGAGGATGATGATCGTCACCCGGTCCGACAGCGAGCGCACCAGCATGCTCTGGTAGCCCGGCACGCTGCCCGTATGCTGGACCACCGGCAGCGCGGCGCCGGGACGCACCGCCCAGTCCTCGACATTCCAGCCATAGCCGTAACCCTTGCCGCGGTCGGTGAACATCTCGCGCTGGGCGGCCGACCCGAGCAGGCGGCCCGCGGTGAGGGCGGTATCGAAGCGCAGCAGGTCCTGCGCCGTCGAATACAGCCCCGCCGCCGCGTAGGAGACCGATGGGTCGATGAATTGGGGCAGCTCGCGTGCGCCCTCGTCGGTGCGCACCGTGCCCTGCGTCAGCTTGGGCAGCACGGTGCGCCCGTCGAAGACACCGGTCGCGCGCATGCCCGCAGGGTCCAGCACATGCCGCTTCAGGTTCTCCGCATAGGATTGGCCGGTGGCCGCCTCGACGATCAGGCCGAGGAGGTAGTAGCCATTATTGTTGTAGCGAAAGCTGCCCGGTGCGCTGGCCAGGGTGGTGGGAATCCATTCGCGTGCGAACTCGGCAGGCGTGTACTGGCGGCGCGCGTCGCGCAGCCAGAACGGATCGGTGTAGCGGGGCGGGACGTCGGCCAGGCCCGAGGTGTGTGAAAGTAACTGGCGTACCGTGATGTCGCCCGCGGCGCTGCCCGCATACAGCGCGGGCAGGTAGCGGCCCAGTGTCCCGTCCAGGTCGATGCGGCCGGTTTCCGCCAGCCGCATCACCAGCGTCGCCGTCATGGGCTTGCTGAGCGAACCGATGCGGAACACTGCATCGCTGCGCAGCGGGATTTTCCATGACGGATGGGCCTGCCCGAATGCGCCCTGGTACAGCGGCCGTCCATCGCGCGCGACCAGCACGACGCCGCTGAAACCGCGCCGCTCGGCATAGGCGCGTACCAGCTGGTCGAGCGTGATTGCGTGGGCGGCGGGGGTGGCAAACAGGATGAGCAGGACGATGAGCAGCGAGCCAGGAATCTTCCGCATTCGGTCTCCAAAGTGATGGCCCGGGATGGGCTTCCACTGTATTCCGGAAAGGCTGCCTGAAAGTTCCCTCCATTTCCTGAATTGATTCCCGCCCGCTTCTCCGCTATCGTAGCGGGCAGCATGGACTTGCCAGAACAAAAAAGGATTCCTGAATGACATTTTTCTCCATCCTGGTCGCGTTGATCATCGAACAGCTGAAACCGCTGCGCGCCGACAACCAGGTCTACGGTGGCATCAAGGGCTTCGCGATGCGCATCGAAGGCTGGTTCAATGCGGGCGAGCAGAAGAATGGCCAGATGGGCTGGTTCCTGATGATGGCGGCCCTGATGCTGCCGACCTGGCTGGTGTACTGGGTGTTCATGCACTACAACCTGGTGCTGCTGGCCTTCGCCTGGAACGTGCTGATCGTCTACCTGACCCTCGGTTTCCGCCACTACAGCCATTATTTCACCTCGATCCAGCTGGCCCTGAACCAGGGCGACGACGCCACCGCGCGCCAGCTGCTGGCCGAGTGGACCCGGCTCGACACGGTCGGCATGGACGCCACCGAGATCGCCCGGGTCGCCGTCGAAAAATCCCTGATCACCACCCATCGCAATGTATTCGGCGTATTCTTCTGGTTCCTGATGCCGCTGGGACCTGCCGGCGCCGTGATGTACCGGGTCTCGGAATACCTGGCGCGCGCCTGGAACGAACCCGACCACATGCGCAACGAGGCCTTCGGCCAGTTCGCGGCGAAAGCCTTCTACTGGATCGACTGGATCCCGGTGCGCCTGACGGCGGTGGCGTTTGCCGTGGTCGGCAACTTCGAGGATGCGATCTATGCCTGGCGCAATTTTGCCTATCGGTGGGCGGACGAGTCGAAGGGCATCATCCTGTCGGCCGGCGGTGGCGCCATGGGCGTACGCCTGGGTACGCCGAACGAAAACGCGCCCCAGCCGCTGCCGCTGGACGCCGCCACGGTCGACCTGAGCGACCGCGACGCCGAGTTCCTGCCGGGCGAGGAACCGAACCTGCGTGCCCTGCAAAGCACGGTCGGGCTGGTGTGGCGGGCATTGATTTTGTGGATGATCCTGCTGCTCCTGCTGTCGAGCGTGGTGTGGCTCGGGTGAGGCTCAGGTTGTAACGGGCCTCGTCCGCAGGTCTTCTATAAGATATAATACTGGGGTTGTTCTCATCCACGCAGGATTCTTGTTTCAGCAAGCAGCACTATGGCCGAGTCACCGCACACCACGGATGCAAAACTGAAGGACGAGTTTTTCATCCTGGGCATTACCAGTAATGGCAGGCAGTTCCGCCCCAGCGACTGGGCCGAGCGCCTGTGCGGCGTCATGTCCTGCTTCGCCCCCGGCAGCGCCGGCCGCAACGCCCACCTCCAATTCTCCCCCTGGGTGCACCCGACCATCGTCAACGGCGTGAAAGCCGTGGTGGTCAGCCGCGAGCTGCAGCAGGTCGAGCCGCTGGCGTATCACTTCGTGCTGAACTTTGCCAAGGATAACGATTTGCAGGTGGCGGATGCGTGCTTCGTGCCGCCGCCGGATGAGAAGAAACCGGCTGCTTGATTGTCCTTCCAGATTCGAGAACTGGCGCTATGATGAAAGTCGTAGCGCCAGTTTTTGTTTGTGAAGGAGAACCGCATGCACATCGGCCAAATCTGCACCAGCCAGGCCACCCACTGCACCCGCGACGAAACCGTGCAGGGCGCCGCGCTCCTGATGCGGCGCCACCACGTGGGCGACGTGATCGTGGTGGACAGGTTCGACGGTTCGAGCGTCCCGGTCGGCATCCTGACCGACCGCGACATCGTGGTCTCGGTCATCGCCCCCGGTCTCGACCCGGCCAGCCTGCAGGTCGGCGACATCATGAGCGAAGACTTGCTCACCGCGCGCGACAGCGATGACGTCGACGAAACCATCGAGAAAATGCGCCTGCGCGGCATCCGCCGGGTGCTGGTGGTGGACGGCAACGGCAGCCTGTCCGGCATCGTCAGCGCCGACGACTTGCTCGAATTCCTGGCCGATGAGATGGGAGAGTTGTCCAGGATCAGCCCCTGGCAACAAGCCCACGAGCGGCGCGCACGACAATAGCTTTCTGTCTGTTACCATCCCGCATTAACTTTATTGCGGGGTGGATACATGAACGCGACGAGCGAAACCTTCCATAACGGACGCGGCGTCGGCGCGCGCCTCCTGACCGGCATTTCGGCCGGCGTGCTGGCCTTCGTGCTGGGCGGCGCGGCCCTGGCGGCCGATACCAGGCCGGCGCCGCTGCCGAAGGGCGTCACCCTCGGCCCCTCGGTCGAAGGCATCACCGAATACCGCCTCGCCAACGGCCTGAAGGTGCTGCTGTTCCCGGACGCCTCGCGCCCCTCGATCACGGTCAACGTCACCTATCTGGTCGGTTCGCGCCACGAGAACTATGGCGAGACCGGCATGGCCCACCTGCTCGAGCACCTGCTGTTCAAGGGCACGAAGAAGAACCCGGACATCACCGGCCAGTTCGCGCGCCGCGGCATGGATTTCAACGGCACCACCTCGCTCGACCGCACCAACTACTACGAGGTGTTCCAGGCATCCCAGGACAACCTCGACTGGGCGCTGCAGATGGAAGCCGACCGCATGGTGCATTCGCCGGTTGCCCAGAAGGACCTGACGTCCGAAATGACGGTCGTGCGCAACGAGTACGAGAGCGGGGAGAATTCGCCGGTGAACGTGCTGATCAAGCGCATGCAGAGCGTGGCCTATGACTGGCACAGCTATGGCCGCTCGACCATCGGCAACCGCAGCGACATCGAGAACGTCCGAATCGCCAACCTGCAGGGTTTTTATCGTACCTATTATCAGCCGGATAACGCCGTGCTGCTGGTGGCGGGCAAGTTCGACGCCAACAAGACCCTGGCTTCCATCCAGCGCCTGTTCGGGGTCATCCCGAAGCCGAAGCGCAGCCTGCCGCAATTCTGGACCGTCGAGCCGACCCAGGATGGCGAGCGCAGCTTCGCAGTGCGGCGCCAGGGCGACGTGCAGATCGTCGCGCTCGGCTACAAGGTGCCGTCCGACTTGCAGGATGACGCCGAGGCGCTTGGCTTCGCCAGCGAGATCCTGGGCGACGCGCCGAATGGCCGGCTGCACAAGCTGCTGGTGGAAACCGGCAAGGCCAGCCAGGTGTTCGGCTTCGCCCAGACCGGCTTCGCGCCGGGCCTGCAGTACTTCGGCGCCATCGTGAAAAAGGGCGAGCCGATCGAGCCGGTACGCGAGGCGCTGGCCCAGGCGGTGGAGGAGTTCGCCAAGAATCCGCCCACAAGCGAAGAAATGGAACGTGTGCGGCGCTCCTATATGAACACCATCGAGCGCAGCCTGAACGACCCGCAGGCGGTGGGCGTGGCGCTGTCCGAGATGATCGCGCTGGGCGACTGGCGCCTGTATTTCCTGGGTCGCGAACGCCTGAAAACCACCAGCGCGGAGCAGGTGGCCGCCGCCAGCGGCCGTTACTTCATGCGCAGCAACCGCGTTACCGGCACCTTCGTGCCCGAAGACGCGCCACTGCGCGCCACCGTCCCGCCGGCGCCGACGCTCGAATCGGTGATGAAGGACTTCAAGCCGTCCGCCTCGAGTCTGGTGTCGGAAGACTTCGACCCCAGCCAGGCCAACATCATGAAGCGCACCCAGCTCACCACCGCGGGCGGCGTGAAACTGGCGCTGCTGCCCAAGAAGAACCGCGGCGAGACCGTCACCGTCGACCTGCGCCAGCACTTCGGCGACGAGAAGAACCTGTTCGGCAAGGGCGCGATCCCGGCGTTCACCTCCGCCATGCTGATGCGCGGCACCACCCAGTACAGCCGCGCCCAGCTGGCCGACGCCTTCGACAAGCTCAAGATGAGCGGTAGCCCGCAGCACTTCCAGACCACCCGCGAGAACTTGCCGGAGGCCTTGAAACTGGCGGCCCACGTGCTGCAGCAGCCGGCCTTCCCGGCGAGCGAATTCGAGCAGCTGCGCAAGCAGATGCTGGTCGGCCTGGAAGCCAGCCGCGCCGAGCCGCAGAGCGTGGCGGGGCGCGCGCTGGCCGCCCACTTCGAGCAGTACCCGCGCGGCGACATCCGCCACGCCAACACGCTGGAAGAAGACCTGGAAGACGTCAAGGCCACGCGCCTGGAAGACCTGGCCGCCTTCCACAAGAGCTTCTACAACAGCAGCCCGGCCGAGATGGCGATCGTCGGCGACTTCGATCCAAAGGAGGTCGTGCCGCTGGTCGATTCCCTGTTCGGCAAGTGGACCGCGCCGGCCACGGTCGCGCCGGTGCTGGTGAAGCACGCCGAGGTGGCGCCACTAAGCAGCTTCCTCGATACCCCGGACAAGGAAAACGGCTTCTACATCGCGCGCCTGAACCTCGACCTGAACATCGAGGACCCGGACTATCCGGCCCTGATGCTGGCCAACTACATCTTCGGGGAGGGCGGCCTGAAGTCGCGCCTGATGGACCGCATCCGCCAGAAGGATGGCCTGTCCTACGGCGGCGGCTCCAGCCTCGATGCGGGCGACCTGGACCGCGCTGGCGGCTTCTCGATCAGCGCCATCGCCGCGCCACAGAACCTGAAAAAGCTCGATGGCGCCGTGCGCGACGAACTGGCGCGCGCCGTCAAGGACGGTTTCACCGCCGCCGAACTGGCCGACGCCCGCTCGGGCCTGATGCAGCAGCGCCTGCAGAACCGCGCCAACGACGCCGTGCTGGCCTCGGGCTGGACCGGTTTCCTGTACCGCGGCCGCAGCTACGAGTGGTCGGCCGCCTTCGAGCGCAAGTTGATGGCGGTGACCCTGGCGCAGCTGAACGCGGCCTTCCGCAAGGCGATCGACCCGGCCAGGGTCTCGGTGGTGCTGGCCGGCGACAAGAGCAAGGCCTCTAATTAGCAACATCACCCATTCGAGATTGTGACAGGCGCTCCGTGCTGCGTTAGAATGTTTCTTTTGGGAAGCATCAGTTGCACAGCATCAGGAGCATCATGAAAGGGACATCCAAAGCACAGCCGGTGGCCGAACTGCCGTTCACTGGTAAAGTTGCCCTCGTCACCGGCGCGGCCAGCGGCATCGGCCGCGCCACCGCGCTCGCCTTCGGCCGCGCCGGCGCCTGCGTCGTCGTGGCCGACACCGCCATCGACGGCGGCCACGCGACCGCCGCGATGATCGTCGAATCGGGCGGCAAGGCCCTGTTCGTGCGCAGCGACATCGCCAGGACCGGCGACGTGGCGGCGCTGATCGAGAAGACCATCAACCACTACGGGCGCCTCGACTTCGCGGTGAACAACGCCGCCGTGGATGACGAAAGCGCACCGCTGGCGGACGGCGAGGAAGACCAGTTCGACCGCATCATGGGCGCCAACGTCAAGGGCGTCTGGCTGTGCATGAAGCTGCAGCTGCGCCAGATGCTCAAGCAGGGCAGCGGGGCGATCGTCAACGTGTCCTCGGTATCCGGCGTGGTCGGCGCCCCGAACCGCGCGATCTACGCCGCCAGCAAGCACGCCGTGGTCGGCCTGACCCGCAGCGCCGCCGCCGAATACGCGCGTGAAGGGATTCGCATCAACGCCCTGTGCCCGGGCGCGGTGAAGAACCCGCGCGCAGCCGATGGCGGCCAGCCCGATGCGCCGGAGCCGATGGGGCGCTTTGCGGAAGCGGCGGAGATCGCGAATGCGGCGCTGTGGTTGTGTTCGGAGCAGGCGTCGTATGTGAATGGGCACGAGCTTGTGGTCGACGGCGGTTTCACCGCAGTCTGAATCACGGCGCCTCCATTTTCTACCCCGACCGTGAGACCGTCGTTCCGGCGAAGGCCGGAACCCAATTCCGTCGCGGTCCGTTAGCGCCTGCGACTGCGGACGAGAAATTGGATCCCGGCCTTCGCCGGGAGTCATGGGCGCCAGTGGCGCGCATGACGGTTTTGAAGCTAACGATTAGAGCGACAGTGCGGTTACCCAGCATTCAGTTCCGCCACAAAGTCATACATGTCGCCCCTGAAATAAGACCGGCAAAACTCCACCGCCCGCCCATCCCGGGCAAACCCCAACCGCTCCACGCACAGCCCCGCCTCGCCCTCGCGCGTCTCCAGCAAGCGCGCCTGTTCACCGGTAAGCAGCAGCGCGGACAGCCGTTGCAGCGCACGCACCGGCCGGCAGCCGTTGCTCTCCAGCGCCTCGTACATCGAATCGTCCACCGCATCGAGCGCGGGCAGGGCGAAGGCGGCGATGGTCGCGTATTCGACGCACATCGGCACCTCGTCGGCGAAGCGGATGCGGTTGAAGCGGTACACGGGCGTGCCGGGCGAGAGGCGCAGGCGCAGCGCTTCCTCGGGCGTGACCAGGCCTTCCGACCGTTTGATCCAGACGTTGCGCGGCACCCGTCCGCGCGCGCGCATGTCCTCCGAAAAGGAACTCAGCTTGGCGAAGTTCTTTTCGAAGCGCGTGTTGACGAAGTTGCCGGCGCCGGCGCGGCGCACCAGTAAACCTTCCTCGACCAGCGCGTCGATCGCTTTTCGCACCGTGATGCGCGAGACGCCCAGCTCCTGGGCCAGCTGGCGTTCGGCCGGCAGGGCCGCGCTGGCGCCGAGCGAGCCGTCGTCGATGGCGCGGCGCAGCGCCTGCTGGAGCTGCTGATAGAGAGGGAGCTTGCCGCCGGTGGCGGCGCTGGCGTGCATCAAGTCGAGAATGGCGTTCATGCCGCCATTCTACCGCCTCACTTGGGGCGCGGATCCCGCAGCCGGTGCTGCGACACCGCCACCCGTCCGGCGCGGATTTCACGTACCGCTTCGGCCACTGCGCGCGCCACGTTGCGCACCTCTTCCTGGAAGGCGGTGTCGCGGTCGAGCGTGGCGTGACTGCCGGCGTAGGATTCGTAGTAGCCGACGTAGCGGTCGAGCTGGGCGAAGCTGCCGGCGTCGACGAAGTCCATCCAGCCGAACCAGTCGGCCAGCGAGCGCCGGGTCGATTCGATGCCGGCGACGTCGCCATGCACCACTACGCCGAAGGCACGCCCGGCGAGGTGCTTCGGATAGTCCCAGCCGGCCAGCTCGATGTCCTTGGCTTCCTCGGCCTTCTTGCCGTGGGTGGAGGAGGGGTCGGGGTTGCCGCCGTCGGCGCACACCAGGCGGTCGATCATCAGCTTGAGCGGCGAGGGCGACTGGTACCAGTAGACCGGCGTGATGATGATGACGCCGTGCGCCAGCACCCAGCGCTCGTAGATCTCGTTCATCCAGTCGTTGACCTGGCGCTCGGCATGGTTCGGGTAGCAGCTGCAGGGCCAGTGGCACAGCGGCATGGCGGTCGAGACGCAGCCTTTACAGGGATGGATGTGGCGGTCGTAGTCGGAGTTCAGGAGGCTCAGGTCGAGCACGTCGGCCTCGAAGCCCTGTTCCATCAGGAGGTCGCGCGCCATCATGGTCATGCGCCAGCTTTTCGACACTTCGCCAGGGCAGGTGCCGTCGTTGCGCGACGAGCCGTTGATCAGGAGGATGCGGTTGCGCGAGGCAGGGTCTTTCTGGTGGCGTTCGGCGGCCAGCAGGCGCTCGTGGGTTTCCTTCCACTCGATCGACAGGTCGTAGGTCGGGTCGGCGTAGCCGGGGCCGGCCTTGACCGTGCGCGGCGCCTTGCGTCCCTCGTGGTAGGCCTCCCAGGCGACCTGCTCGATGGCGTCGAGTTCACGCCCCAGCGCGTCGTAGCCGGGATCGTGGAATGCATTGCGGAAGCGGATGTGGAATTCGTTGCGTCCCAGCTTGGCGGGCGCCTGCCCCTTGCGTACCTCTGTCATGCCACCTCCTTCGATTTGCCGAAATTATCGACTGGACAAGGGGATCGGAATGTTCGCACGCGCACATTGGGGCAAGAAAAAAGCCGGACAGTGTCCGGCTTTCCCTGGTGCTTGAAATGAATCAGGCTTGCTGGTTCAGGTACATCACCCACATCTTGGCCAGGTCGCTTGCGCCGCCGGCGCCCTTGATGCCTTCGAAGGTCTGGATTGCATCGGCTTTCTTGCCGGCGCGCACCTGCGCCATGCCGAGGCGCAGCTTGGCTTCGTCGGTGTTCTTCAGGCCGCCCTTGGCGATACCCTGCTGGATGAAGCCGATGCCCTTGTCGGCCTGGTCCATGGTGGCGTAGGCCCAGCCCAGGTTGACGAGGCCGGCGCCGGTCTTGGCTTTTGCCGCCGAGGCTTCGCCCGCCGCGATGTTCTTGGCGTCGTCGGCCGCGCCCTTGTTGGCCTTGTCGCGCAGTGCGGCGTGGGCCTTGGCGTTGCTGCCCTTGCCCAGCACGCCGGCGGCATAGCCCGCATCCATCACCTTCTTGGCTTCGGTCGGGAAGCCGTCACGCAGGGCCAGCTCGGCCAGGTTGACGTATTCCTCGATCTCGAGCGACTTGAGGGCGGTGAATTCCAGGCGATAGTAGTTGGCCAGGTGGGTGTTCTGGTCGAAGCCAGGTTTACGCACGGTGCCGCGGTTGATCAGGTCGACCCAGATCTCGTCGGTCGGGTAGCTGCGCGCCAGTTTTTCGATGGCCGCCAGGTAGCCGGCGTCATCCTTGAGCTTGATGGCCGACGAGGCCAGCATGCGCAGGTCTTTCTCGGCCGGCTTCTGGCCCGCTTTCTCTTGCGCTTCGATGATCGGCAGCAGGGTGTCGCGCGCCTTGGCGAAGTCGTTCTGCAGGTAGTAGGCGCTGGCCATCGCCGGGCGCACCGCGTCCGGGGTGGTGCTTTCCTTCTGGTAGCGCTCGAACCACTCGAGGGCTTTCGGGTAGTTCTTGGCGTTGAAGTACATATTGCCAAGGGCCTGGATGAAGTTGGCCTTGTCGGCCGGGGCCAGCTTGCCCGAATTGATCACCGCTTCCAGCGCCGGCATCGCGGCGGCGTCGTTGCCGGTCGACGAAGCGACGGTCAGCTTCATGCGGTTGATCACGTAGTCTTCGTACGGGGTCCGGTTCGGGAAGGCTTCGGCCTGGGTGATGCGGCTTTGCACTTCGGTGAAGTTCTTGGCGTCGACCAGCGGCTTGACGGCGGCCGGGTCGAGCAGCTTGAACAGTTCTGGACGGACGGAGTCCTGCGGCGCCGCGGCAGCTGCCGGCGCATCGCTCTTCTGCTGCGCGTGAGCGCTGGTCACCAGCGCCGGTGCGGTCGCGCCGAAAGCGGCGAGCATCAGGCAAAGGCGGGCGAGACGGAATTGGGCCATGGAATATCCTTCGGTCTAAAAATAGTGAGCAAGGGCAGGTGCGGCATGTTTAACGCAAACATGGCGAAAATGCCATCACGGACAAAACGTGCATTGTCCCATAAAAGCCCGATTTTCGGGCTCGGCAATTGTGCCGCACTCCATGCGCGGGTGGGCGCTCCGTTACATAGCGTTACCTCGACCCGCCGCTTCGGTTACGATTGCCGCTTTCCATAAACCGTGCGCTCTCGCCGGCGGCGAACATGCAGACCCGTTCCACTCTTCTTCCCAACGAACCCAAGGCGACTGGCGACAAGGTCCAGGCGGCCTTGACCGCGCGTCACCTGCTGCCCGTCGTGGCCGAACTCGAGGCTTGCCTGCTGCACCTGCGCGTCGAGCTGGATCCGGTGTTGCGCCAGCGCCTGCCGGACAAGCTGGGCAAGGCTTACCCGATGGGCCAGTGCCTGGAAATCTCGATCGCCATGCAGCAGCGCCTGGAATCGGTGGACGAGGCCGGCATGCCGGCGGCGGCGGCCAGCGGCCTGCGTGCATTGCGCGCGTTCCAGCGCGCCGGCGGCAGCGTGCGGCGCGTGTGGGGTGACCTGCGCGGGGAGTACTTCCAGAATGCGTTCCAGATCGGCACGCTGTATGTCGACGTGTCCAACGACACGGTCACGCCAACCAAGCCGAAGGTGGAGATCCTGCCGTTCGAGCAGTCCCAGCTCGTCGCCGTGGCTGACTTCCGGCATTTCAGCCGGCTCGCTGCCCGCTACTGGAACGAAACGGCGTACCCAAACCACGTGCTGCCGGCGCTCGCACCGTATTGTCCGCTGATCCACGTCACGGCCGACGGCCGCATCGTGCTGCGCGAACTGAGCGACTACATGATCCTGCTGACTCGCAGCCGCGCGTTCGCGCCGAGCGAAGCCGTGCTGCGCGATGCGCCGATGCCGCAGGCGCTGTTCGACCGCGTGCGCGAAGCCTTGCAAGGCAGTGGTCAGCCGCTGCCCGAGAGCCCGGAGACGGGGCGCAAGCAGGCGCTGGCGCAATGCCAGCGCGCGCGCCAGGCGCACACCACGCCCGGCGTCGTGACGCAGGCGATCCGCACCGCGCAGGCAATCAACGGCACCTTCATTGCGCGCACCATGCCGCCGCCCAAAAGCTGATTCCCTAGCTGAGGGTCAGGTCTGACATTCAGACACGAGCTCAGCCGTTGCCGGCAATTACAGTCGAGCCCGTGTCTGAATGTCAGACCTGACCCCGGTAGAAAAAACACAAATACCGTCAGTTGTCCATGCGTGGGCTGAAGCCTGGCACGGGGCACTGGCCGGGCGCGTCGATTTCGCCGGACAGCCAGGCTACTACGGCGTCCACGGCGGGTGGCGCGAAGCCGTAGGTCATCAGGGCCGGGGCGTCGAAGTCGAGCGCCTGGTAGGGGTTCCACAGGGCCAGGTGCAGGTCCGGGCGCCAGGTGGCGCGGGCTTGCGGGCCATAGCGTTTGCGGGCGGTCGAGGCCAGGATGGTGAAGCGGCCGTCCTGGGGCAGGGCGCTCCAGTCGAAGGTTTCGGCGTCGGCGAAGGTGACCAGCTCGACCTCGTAGAGCTGGCCGAGTGCAGCGGCGATCTGCGCCGCCGGGACGCCGGCTTCGGAGACGCCGTCGCTGACCACGTCGGCGCGCGCCACCAGGCGGATGCTGCTGCCGCGCGGCGGGCGTTGCGGGTTGCTGACGGCAGTGAGGCCGGCGCGCCAGGCGCGCGCCATCAGGGCGCGGTCATCCGGTTCGACGGCATAGGCCACCGGGCCGGCCGGGTGGCTATCGGCCAGCGCGTCGAGGCGCGCCAGGCGCGCCTCGACTTCGGCCAACGGCAGCACACCGCTGCGGATCGCTTCCGCGATTGCTTGCACGGTTTCCAGCTGCGTCTCGCGAGAACCGATCGCCATCACCATGTCGGCGCCGGCTACCAGCGCATTCACCGCCGCCTCGCCGGCGCCGTAGCGGTGGGCGATGGCGTGCATGTCCATGCCGTCGGTGATGATCACGCCTTGATAGCCGAATTGTCCGCGCAGGATGCCGGTGAGGATCGGGCGCGACATCGTGGCCGGATACACCGGGTCGAGGGCGGGGTACAGGATGTGGGCGGTCATCATGGCCGGTGCGCTGGCCGCCGCCATGCGGAACGGTGCGAATTCGAAGCGCTGCAGTTCCGCCAATGGCTTGTCGACCGTCGGCAGGTCGCGGTGCGAGTCGACGTGGGTGTCGCCGTGGCCGGGGAAGTGCTTGACGCAGCAGGCCACGCCTTCGCTTTCGCTGCCGGCCATCCAGGCCAGCGCAATCCGGGTCGCGGTTTCGGGATCGGCGCCGAAGGAGCGTTCGGCGATCACCGGATTGTGCGGGTTGTTGTTCAGGTCCAGCACCGGCGCGAAGTTCCAGTTGAAGCCGAGCGAGCGCACCGCGCGCGCCACGGCGGCGCCGACCTCGCGCGCCAGCATCTCATCGCCCGCCGCACCCAGCGCCATCGCGCTCGGCGGCGCCGGCACCCAGGTCGAACGCACCACGGCGCCGCCTTCCTGGTCGAGGGCGATCAGGGCGCGCGCGCCCATCGCGTCCTTCAGGCGGCCGGTGAAGCGGGTCAGCTGGCTTGCGTCCACCATATTCTGGCGGAACAGGCAGGCGCCGCGCACCTTGTACTGGCGGAGAAAAGCGAAGGTGTCGGCATCGAGTTCGGTGCCGAACAGGCGCACCATCATCAGCTGGCCGGCGAGGTCGAGGTAGTCGCTCATGGCTTTATTAGCTTAGTTCGTTTTCGTGACTTTGCTGAGGTGGCGCGGCTTGTCCGGGTCCATCCCGCGCGCTTCCGACAGGCGCGCCGCCATCATGTAGAAGGCCTGGATCGCGACGATCGGGTCGAGGTCGGGTGTGGCGCTGACCGGCAGCAGCAGGTCGCGGCTCGGCACGTCCTCGGGGGCTGCCAGCAGCACGCGCGCGCCGCGGCCGCGCATCTCGTCGGCCAGGGCCACCAGGCCGGCTTGCGCCGGGCCGCGGGTGGCGAAGATCAGGAGCGGATAGCCTTCCTCGATCAGGGCCATCGGGCCGTGCTTGATCTCGGCGCCGGAGAAGGCTTCGGCCTGCAGGGCCGAGGTTTCCTTGAATTTCAGGCTCGATTCCAGCGCCACCGGGAAGCTGATGCCGCGGCC
>Ga0265798_10001911_pt1 | contig 31309 bp, 28 predicted proteins | sample P3T30metagenome_FD_192430 | JGI IMG/M metagenome (GOLD analysis project Ga0265798, IMG submission 192430) | Plant litter microbial communities from East Loma Ridge, Irvine, California - P3 T30 | ecosystem: Environmental > Terrestrial > Plant litter > Unclassified | place: USA: California... | reverse complement strand
ACGTGGCCACGGTCGACGACGCCGAGGCCGAGCCGGCCGAGGTCGACCCCTACGAGGAGTTCCGCTCCGAGCTGCGCGGCAAGCCGGGCAAGTGGTACGTCATCCACTCGTACGCGGGCTTCGAGCGTCGCGTGAAGCAGAACATCGAGAACCGCATGGTCTCCATGACCATGGAGGACTACATCTACCAGGTCGAGGTCCCCATGGAGGACGTCGTCGAGATCAAGAACGGCCAGCGCAAGCTGGTCACCCGCGTGCGCATCCCGGGCTACGTGCTCGTGCGCATGGACCTCGACGAGGACAGCTGGTCGGTCGTCCGCCACACCCCCGGCGTCACCGGCTTCGTGGGCAACGCCCACAACCCCACGCCCCTCCGCTTCGAGGAGGCCTTCCAGATGCTGAAGAGCCTCGTCCAGGTGCAAGAGGCCGCTCCGGCCGCCAAGGGCGGAGCCAAGGGCGGCAAGGCCGCGCAGCGCGTCATCCCCGCCGAGGTCGACTTCGAGATCGGCGAGACGATCACGATCAAGGAGGGCTCGTTCGCCGGCCTTCCCGGTACCATCAACGAGATCAAGCCCGAGAGCGGCAAGCTCACGGTGCTCGTCTCGCTGTTCGAGCGAGAGACCCCGGTCGAGCTCAGCTTCGACCAGGTCACCAAGCTCTGACAGCCACCACCTAGACGACCGGAGCCCGCTCGGGCCACCGGGAGAGCCGGCCGCGACCGCGACCGGCTCGAACCCCAGAAGAAGGAACAGAAGAATGGCACCGAAAAAGAAGGTCACGGGTCTGATCAAGCTTCAGATCAACGCCGGCGCCGCGAACCCCGCCCCGCCCATCGGCCCGGCCCTGGGTCAGCACGGCGTGAACATCATGGAGTTCTGCAAGGCCTACAACGCCGCCACCGAGTCGCAGCGCGGCAACGTGGTGCCCGTCGAGATCACCGTGTACGAGGACCGCTCGTTCACGTTCGTGCTCAAGACGCCCCCGGCCGCCGAGCTCATCAAGAAGGCCGCCGGAGTCGGCAAGGGCTCCGCCACGCCGCACACGGCCAAGGTGGGCTCGCTCACCATGGACCAGGTCCGCGAGATCGCCACCACGAAGCAGGCCGACCTCAACGCCAACGACATCGACGCCGCCGCGAAGATCATCGCCGGCACCGCCCGTTCCATGGGCATCACCGTCGACGCCTGAGCGTCCGACCACACCCAGCACACAGTGGGAGAGCCGGCCAGGCTCGTCACCACGCTCTCGTGATCAGGAGATCGCACATGGCTCAGAAGTCCAAGGCGTACCGCGCCGCTGCCGAGAAGATCGAGGCAGGCAAGTTCTACAGCACCACCGAGGCCGTCGCCGTGGCCCGTGAGACCGGGTCGAAGAAGTTCGACTCGACCGTCGAGGTCGCGCTCAAGCTCGGCGTCGACCCCCGCAAGGCGGACCAGATGGTGCGCGGCACCGTCATCCTCCCCCACGGCACGGGCAAGACCGCCCGCGTCATCGTCTTCGCGACCGGCGCCGCTGCCGAGGCCGCGATCGCCGCGGGTGCCGACGAGGTCGGTGGCGACGAGCTCATCGAGAAGGTCGCCGGCGGCTACACCTCCTTCGACTCGGCGGTCGCGACCCCCGAGCTCATGGGCAAGGTCGGTCGTCTCGGCAAGGTGCTCGGCCCCCGTGGCCTCATGCCCAACCCGAAGACCGGCACCGTGACGCCGAACGTGGCCCAGGCCGTGAACGACATCAAGGGCGGCAAGATCGAGTTCCGCGTCGACAAGCACGCGAACGTTCACTTCGTGATCGGCAAGGCCGGCTTCACGCAGGAGCAGCTCGACGCCAACCTCGACACCGCGCTCGAAGAGGTGACCCGCCTCAAGCCGTCCAGCTCCAAGGGCCGCTACATCACCAAGGGCACGATCTCGACGACCTTCGGTCCCGGCATCCCCCTCGACGTCAACGCCCTCTGAGTCGCACCCGACCAGCGAGCACCGCGTCCCGCGAAGGCCGTCCAGCACCTGCTGGGCGGCCTTCGCCGCGTCCGGAGGCGCACCTCGGCGCGACGCCCGGGTCCCGGCCTGGCAGCATGGCCGCGTGAGCACCACCATCGAGACCGCCGGGCCGGACGACGCCCGGGCCCTGGCGCACGTCGCCGCCGCGACCTTCCCGCTGGCCTGCCCTCCGGGCACCCGCCTCGAGGACATCGCCGCCCACGTCACGCGCCACCTGTCACCGGACGCCTTCCGCCGCCACCTCGCGGACCCGGCCCGGACGCTGCTCCTGGCGGTCGGCGACGTGGCCGGCGAGGCGCCCGACGGGACCCGGGACGTGCTCGGCTACGCGATGCTCGTCACCGGTGAGCCCGACGACCCGGGGATCGCCGCGGCCCTCACCGTGCGCCCCACTGTCCTGCTCGACAAGTTCTACCTCCTGCCCGCGGCCCAGGGCACCGGCACCGCGGACCTCCTCCTGGTGGAGGCGATCCGGACCGCCGCGGCGACCGGGGCCTCCGGCCTGTGGCTGGGGGTCAACCGGCAGAACGAGCGGGCCTCGCGCTTCTACGAACGGCACGGCCTGCGCGTCGTCGGCGCCCGACGCTTCACCGTGGGCAGCGTCGAGCACGAGGACGACGTGCGGGAGCTCGTGCTCGACGGGCGCTGACGGCGAGCGGTGCCCTCACTCCTCGCTCACCGCGAGGACGAGCCTCCCGCGCACGTGCCGGCGCTCGAGGCGCGCGTGGGCCTCGGCGGCGTCCTCGAGGGCGTAGACGTCGTCGACGTGCACGCGGAGGTCGCCGGCGTCGAGCAGCCGGGCCACGACCGACAGCGCCGCCGCGTCGGGGGAGGCCTCGTAGCCCGTCGCCCGCACTCCCGTCGCCGCGGCGCCCGCCAGGACCTCGGGCAGCGACCGCGCCGGGGCGTGCACGAGCAGGCCCCCGCGACGCAGCGTGGCCGCCGAGGCGAGGGCGACCCGGACGTCGTCGACGAGCCCCAGGACGACGTCCACGTCGCGCACGGTGCGCGCCAGGTCCGTCGAGCTGCGGTCGACGACCTCGTCGGCGCCCAGCGAGCGCAGCCACCCCGCGTTCGACGGCGAGGCGACGGCGACGACGTGCGCGCCGAAGTGGGACGCGAGCTGCACGGCCAGGTGACCGACGCCTCCTGCCGCCGCCTGGACGAGGATGCGCTGGCCCTGGTGCGCCTTCGCCACCTCGACGACCATGCCCCACGCCGTGAGGGCGGCGAGCGGCACGGCGGCCGCCTCGACGTGCGACAGGCTCGTCGGCTTGTGCGCGACCGCCATCGCGGGCACGGTGAGGTGCTCGGCGTAGCTGCCCGAGCCCCGCGGCGAGAGCGTGGTGCCGAAGACCGCGTCGCCGGGCCGCAGCGGGTGCGAGGCGTAGGGCCCCTCGACGACGACGCCGCTGAAGCAGCGGCCGAGCACGGCGGGGAAGGTCCCGATGCCGGCGCTGTCGCCGCGCCCCGCCCGGCACTCGGCGTCGACGCTGTCGACGCCGGCGGCGACGACGCGCACGAGCACCTCGGAGGCGAGGCGCGAGGGCAGCGGGACGCGGGTCGCGGTGAGCTGCTCGGGGCCGCCCGTGCGCTCGATGACGACGGCGCGCATGGTGCCCGTGTCCCGGCGCGCGGGACCAGGGGAGGCGGCGACGGCGGCCGAGGTGCCCCCGTCGAGGTCGGCGCCCGTCGGGACGGCCGCGTGGGCGCCCGGTGCCGTGGTCGGCGGTGTCGTCGTGGTCGTCATCGGCCTGCTCCGTCCCGCGGCCGGCGCCCCGGACCTCGGGTGCGCCGTCGTCGCGTGCGTCACGTCCCAGTAGACAGGTCGGGTGTTTCGGGCAGGTCACCGACTCGTCACCGTCTCGGGACGATCTGGGTAGCGTGGCCGGCATGAGGACGACCGTCGCGGTGCTGCGCCTGGCCACGGCCGGGCTGATCGTCGCGGCCGTGGTCGCCCAGTGGGCCCTGGCGCAGCAGGCGCCGACCTACCGGCCGGCGAACTTCTTCGGCTACTTCACGATCCAGAGCAACCTCATCGGGGCGGTCGCGCTCGTGGTCGGGGCCGTCACGCTCCTCCGGCGGTCGGCGCCCGCGACCTGGCAGGTCGTCCTGCGCGGCGCCGCGACGGCCTTCCTCGCCACGACGGGCGTGGTGTACAACACCCTGCTGGTCGACGCGGCGCTCGACGGGTCGTTCACGCTGCCCTGGTCGAACGACGTGCTGCACCGCGTCGTGCCGGTCCTCGTCGTGCTCGACTGGCTCGTCGTCGGCGACCGGCGGCCGATCACGTGGCGGGCGCTGCCGGTGTTCCTCGCCTACCCGCTCGTCTGGCTGGTGGTCGTGCTCGCCCGGGGCGACGACTTCGTGCCGTACCCGTTCCTCGACGTCGCACGGCTCGGCCTCGGCACGGTGCTGCTCTGGTGCCTCGCGGTCGCGGCGTTCATCGGCCTGGCGTCAGCGCTCGTCGTCGCCTGGTCCCGCGCCGACCGGGCCCTCGTCCGCCCCGAGCGGCCGGGAGCGGCCGGCGCGGCCGCCAGCGCGGGCACGGGCGCGGGTCAGCGCAGCGGGTCGTAGGGCGGCGGCTCGTAGCCCCAGGGATCGACCGGGGGAGCAGCGGCCAGGGCGTCGAGCACGGCGTCGGCCAGCGTGACCAGCCGGTGGATCTCGGAGTCGTCGCGCTCGACCCAGCGGCACTCGGGCTCGGCGTCGACGGGCACGAAGTCGACGTGGCGCTCCCACACGACGAGCGTGCGCTCGGCCCCGAGGACGTACTGCTGCCAGGCGACCTGTCGCAGGTAGGACCGCGGGATGCTCGACCACGCCTTCTTCGTCGTCTTGATCTCGGCGAGCACCACCGTGCCGTCGTCGAGCATCCCGACCCCGTCGGGGGTGGCGAGGTGCCGGTCGCTGCCCTCGGCGTGGAAGAGGCGCGAGCTGGGGGCGATCGCGTGGTGCCGCTGCACCCAGCGGGCGATCTCGGGCTCGCGGGCCCGGCCGTGGTCGGTGTAGGCGTTGCCGCCGAAGCCGTTGCCGTACAGCTTGTCGAGCACGACGGCCTGCACGGCCCGCGGGCTGGAGAGCCGGGCGACGTCGGTGGCCGTGATGCCGCGGCTGCGCGCGCGCAGCCAGGCGACGCGGTCGGTCGAGTCGGCGAGCACGCGCGCCTCGTGGGCGGGGCGGGCCGGAGGCGCGGGCGGGGCCTCGGGCTCGTCGTCGTCCCAGAGCGAGAGGACCTGCTGCACGAACGTCACGTCCCCATTGTCGCTCGCCCCGCCGACGCCGCGCGACACGTCGCCGGGGCGGGTCGCGCGGCGGGCGAGCCGGGCGGGGACCGGCGCCCGTGCGGAGGAGGACGGGACCCACGGCTAGGGACCGTGGATCCCGATCCGCACGGACGGACCGCGAGTGCCCGGCACGTTCGGGCGTGCGGGCGAGGACGACACTAGGTCCGCGCGCGGCGTCCGACGAATCGCGCGCGTGATGTGGACAGCCCTGTCCGGCTGCCCGCGTCCGGGGGGCGTCAGCCGGCCGCGGCGAGCTCGTCGAGGGCGGCGGGGGAGAGGGCGTGGTGGATGGCCAGCATGCTCGCCCCGACGAGCGCGGCACCGTCGCCCGTGCGGGACTGCACGATGCTGAGGTGCTCCGTGGCGAGGGGCACCGAGCGCTGGTAGACGACCTCGCGCACGCCCGCCAGGAGGTGCTCCCCGGCCTGGGCGAGCGAGCCGCCGAGCGCGATCACGGACGGGTTCACCATGTTCACGCAGGCCGTGAGCACCTCGCCGAGGTCCCGGCCCGCCTGACGGACGGCCTGGATCGCGCCGACGTCGCCACGGCGCACCAGCTCGACGACGTCGCGCCCCGTGTGCACGTCGTGCCCCTCGCGGCGCAGGGCGGCGGCGACGGCGGGGCCGCTCGCGACGGCCTCCAGGCAGCCGGTGCTGCCGCAGTGGCAGGCGATGCCCTCGCCGCGCGGCACGCGCACGTGGCCGATGTCGCCGGCGATGCCCTGCGCGCCGCGCTGCAGCCGACCGCCCGAGATGATGCCCGCGCCGATGCCCGTCGCGACCTTGACGAAGAGGAAGTGGTCGGTGCCGGCCCACGACCGGGTGCGCTCGCCGAGCGCCATGATGTTGACGTCGTTGTCGACGAGCACGGGGACGTCGAGGTGGCGCCGCACCCAGCCGGGCACGTCGAAGCCGTCCCAGCCGGGCATGATCGGCGGGTTCACCGGCCGTCCGGTGGTGAACTGCACGGGCCCGGGGAGCCCGACGCCGACGCCGATGAGGTCGGCGCGGCTCTTGCCCAGCTCGGCCAGGAGCTCGTCGGCCTGGTCGACGACCCAGCCGAGGACGGACTCCGGACCGTCGGCGATGTCGACGACGCCGCGACGGCTCACGAGCTCCTCGCCGAGGAGGTCGGTGAGGGCGAGGTGGCCGTGGCTCGCGCCGAGGTCGGCGGCGAGCACGACGCGGGCGCTGCGCAGGAGGGCGACCCGGGTGGGGGGCCTGCCGCCCGTCGAGACGGCGTCGGCGACGGGGCCGACGAGGCCGAGCTCGCCGAGGGAGTCCAGTCGGAGGGCGACGGTGGAGCGGGCGAGGCCGGTCATGGCGGCCAGTTCGGCGCGTGTGCGCGGCTGTCCGTCGCGCAGCAGCTGGAAGAGCTCGCTGGCCCCCGTGCTGCCGAGCGCGGAGGGCCGCGTCGTGTCGGGCATGGCTGCATTGAACCACATGCGTCGTCGTGGTTCGAGTCATGTCCGTCGGGCTTCGTGCGACTTTTGCTTGCACCTCGACAGAAGTGGTCCTATGGTGAGCGAAGGTCGACGACGATCACCCCCCAGCCGGGGGCTCCGCACCGTCGACCGCGTCCACGCACCTCGACGAGGAGGAACCCCCTGGTGACCACCCCACCGCTCTCGGTCCAGCTCTACACGGTGCGCGACGCCGTCGCGACGGACCTGCCCGGAACGCTCCGTCGGCTCGCCGACCTCGGCTTCACGCAGGTCGAGCCCTACGCGTTCGTCGACCGGGTCGACGAGTACGCCGAGGCCCTGCCCGCCGCCGGCCTCACCGCCCCCACCGCCCACGTCGGCCTGGTCGGCGCCGACCTCGACCCGATCTTCGCCGCCGCCGTGCGGCTCGGCATCGGCACCGTGATCGACCCGCACGTCGACGAGCAGCGCTGGACGACCCGGGAGGGCGTCCTCGCGATCGCCGCCGAGCTGGGCGAGATCGCGCGCCGTGCCGCCGACCACGGGCTCTCGGTCGGCTACCACAACCACGCGTTCGAGCTGGAGCACGTGCTCGACGGCACGACCGCCCTCGAGGTCCTGGCCGAGGCCCTCCCGCCGGAGGTCGTGCTCGAGGTCGACACGTACTGGGTCGCCGTCGGCGGACAGGACGTCCCCGCGCTGCTCCGCCGCCTCGGCGGTCGCGTCACCGCCCTGCACGTCAAGGACGGCCCGCTCACGAAGGACGACCGCGAGCAGGTCGCCGTCGGCGCCGGTGCCATGCCCGTCGCCGAGATCCTCGCCGCCGCGCCCGACGCCCTCCGGGTCGTCGAGCTCGACGACTTCGACGGCGACGTGTTCGACGCCGTCCGCGACAGCCACGACCACCTCGTCGGCCTCGAGGCCGGCGGCGACGACCTGGGAGCCCTCGAATGACCGACACCGCCACGACCACCGCGGGCACCGCCGCCCGCCGCACGGGCCCCGTCGGCGTGGGCGTCATCGGCGCCGGCGTCATCAGCGACCAGTACCTCGGCAACCTCACCCGGTTCCCCGACCTGCGCGTGCTCTTCGTCGCCGACCTCGACGAGGCCCGCGCCGCCGCCCAGGCGGAGAAGTGGGGCGTGCCCGGCAGCGGCTCGGTCGGCGAGCTGCTCGCGCACGACGACGTCGAGATCGTCGTCAACCTCACGATCCCCGCCGCGCACGTCGAGGTCGCCCTGCAGGCGGTCCGCGCGGGCAAGCACGTCTGGGGCGAGAAGCCCTACGCGCTCGACCGGGAGAGCGGGCAGCGGCTCGTCGACGCGGCCCGCGAGGCCGGCGTCCGGGTCGCCGTGGCACCCGACACGTTCCTCGGCGCGGGCCTGCAGACGGCCCTCCGCACCGTGCACGGCGGGGCGATCGGCACGCCGCTCACCGGCCTGGCGCTGTTCCAGGTGCCCGGACCGGAGTCGTGGCACCCGAGCCCGGAGTTCCTCTTCGCCCACGGCGCCGGCCCCATGTTCGACGTCGGCCCCTACTACCTCACGACGCTCGTGCAGGTCTTCGGCCCCGTGGCGAAGGTCACCGCGACGTCGTCGAGGGCGCGCGAGACGCGCGTCATCGGCTCGGGCCCCAAGGCCGGCACCGAGTTCCCCGTCGAGGTGCCGACCCACGTCAGCGCCCTGCTCGAGTTCGAGTCCGGTGCGAGCGCGCAGGCCGTGTTCAGCTTCGACTCGAAGCTCGCCCGGGCGGGCTTCGTCGAGATCGCCGGCACCGAGGGCACCGCGGTCTTCCCCGACCCCAACGAGTTCGAGGGCGACACCGTCCTGCACACCGGGGGCGACGAGCCCACGGTGGTCCGCGCCTCCGGCTCGACGTCGACCCGGGGCACCGGCGTCGCCGAGCTCGCCCAGGCGATCCGCGGCGACCGCCGCGAGCGCGTGCCCGGCGAGCTGGCCTTCCACGTGCTCGACGTCATGGTCTCGCTCGCCGAGTCCGCCGAACGCCACGAGGGCGTCGTCGTCGCGTCGACGCTCGAGCCCACCCCCGAGCTGCCCGAGGACTGGGACCCCACGGTCCCCACCCTCGGCTGATCCGTCCCGCACCACCGACCACCGCACCACCCCGCACCAGGGCACCACAGCACCACAGCACCACAGCACCACAGCACACCCACCAGCGCCTCCGCCGCTCAGTGCAGAGGGATCTCGACGAAGAGACACCAGGAGAAGCCATGAACACGAAGTTCCGTTGGGTCGCGGCCCTCGCCGTCGGCGCCGTCGCAGCCGGGTCGATGACCGCCTGCTCGGCGTCCGGAGGCTCGGGCGACGACCAGACCATCACCTACTGGGCGAGCAACCAGGCCCCCACCGTCGAGCGCGACGCCGAGGTCCTGCAGGAGTCCATCGACCGCTACACCGAGGAGACGGGCGTCGAGGTCGAGCTCGAGGTCATCCCGTGGAGCGACCTCTACAACCGGATCCTCACCGCCGTCTCGAGCGGCGAGGGTCCCGACGTCCTCAACATCGGCAACACGTGGGCGGTGTCGCTGCAGTCGAGCGGCGCGTTCGTGCCCTTCGAGGGCGACGCCCTCGAGAAGGTGGGCGGGCAGGACCGCTTCGTGCAGTCGAGCTTCGCCACCGGCGGTGCCGAGGGACAGGCGCCCACCTCGGTGCCGCTCTACGGCCTGGCCTACTCGCTGTACTACAACACCGCCATGTTCGAGGAGGCCGGCATCACCGAGCCGCCCGCCACGTGGGAGGAGTTCGTCGAGGACGCGAAGGCGCTCACGAAGGACACCGACGGCGACGGCGAGATCGACCAGTGGGGCGTCACCATGGCCGGGTCGAGCATCTCGAACAACGCCCACCAGGCGTTCGTCCGCGGCCTGCAGAACGGCAGCGAGCTCTACGACGAGGACGGGAACCCGACCTTCACCGAGGACGGCATCGTCACCGGCGTGAAGCAGTGGGTGGACCTCATCGGCGAGGACGGCGTCGTCTCGCCCTCCGACGCCGAGAGCGTGAACGGCTCGGACATGGCGGCGACCTTCGCCGAGGGCCGAGCGGCGATGTTCTTCGACCAGGCGCCCGGCGACAACCTGCGCCAGCGCGACTTCACCGACTACGCGGCCGCCCCGGTGCCCATGGAGACCGCCGACGCGTCCGGCCTCGAGGGCACCCAGAGCCACGTCGCCGGCATCAACATCAGCGTGTTCGAGAACTCGGGCAACAAGGACGCCGCGCTCGACTTCGTGGCGCACCTCACGAGCGACGACGAGCAGCAGTACCTCGCCGAGTCGTTCAGCGCGCTCCCGGTCGTGACGGCCGCCTACGACGACCCGGCGTTCCAGACCGAGGCCATCCAGCTCAAGCAGGTCACGCTCGAGGACCACGCCCAGCCGATGCCGCTGTTCCCCTCCGAGGGCCAGATGGAGACCCTCGTCGGCACCGCGATCAAGGACCTCCTCGCCCAGGCGGCGCAGGGGAACGAGGTCACCGAGGACGACGTGCGCTCCGCGCTCGACTCCGCCGCCAGCCAGATGAACTCCGCGGGCTGACCCACCAGCCCGTCCCGAGGCCCAGGACGCCCGGGGCCGGTCGCGAGACCGGCCCCGGGCCCCTGGCCCGGGGTCTCGAGAGGACCGTCATGACCGTCAACGTCTTGCCCCCCGCCAGCGCCGAGCAGCAGACGCCGCCCGACCCGCACCAGGCGGCACCGCTCCAGCCGGCGGCGCGGAAGAAGAAGCGCTCCCTGCTGCCCTACGCGCTCGTCGCCCCCGCGGCGATCGCCGAGCTGCTCGTCCACATCGTCCCGATGATCCTGGGCGTGTACATCGCCTTCATCACCCTCAACCAGCTCAGCATCGCCAACTGGGTCGCCGCGCCCTTCGTCGGCCTGCAGAACTTCGTCACGACCCTCGACCCCTCGTCGCCGATCGCCGGTCAGCTCTACGGTGCCCTCGGCCGCACCGTGCTCTTCACGGTCATCGTCGTCGCGATCGCCTGGAGCATGGGCATGCTCGGCGCCGTGCTGCTCACCAGCTCGTTCAAGGGCCGCGGGATCCTGCGCACGCTCTTCCTCGTGCCCTACGCGCTGCCGTCCTACGTCGGCACGATCGCCTGGGCCTTCATGTTCAACCAGCGCGACGGGGCCATCAACAGGTTCCTCGTCGACGACCTGGGCATCCTCAGCGAGCGGCCGTTCTGGCTGCTCGGCGGCAACTCGTTCTGGGCGATCGTCATCGTCACCGCCTGGCAGTTCTGGCCCTTCGCGTTCCTCATGCTCCTCGCGGCGCTGCAGAACATCCCGAACGACGTCTACGAGGCCGCGGCCCTCGACGGGGCGAGCCTCTGGAAGCAGTTCCTGCAGATCACGCTCCCGATGATCAAGCCGGCCAACGCCGTGCTGCTGCTCATCATGAGCCTCTGGATCTTCAACCAGTTCAACGTGCCGTACGTGCTGTTCGGCCCCGCCTCGCCCGAGCAGGCGACCCTCATCTCGCCGCTCATCTACCAGCAGTCCTTCAACAACTGGAACTTCGGCCTCGGCGGTGCGATGAGCGTCATGCTGCTCGTCGTCCTGCTCATCGCGTCGGCGTTCTACATCCGGATGGTCCTCCCGAAGGGGCAGCACGATGATTGAGACCCGCGGCTTCAAGGTCTTCCGCTTCTTCGGCCTGGCGTTCCTGTCGTTCGTCGTGCTGGTGCCGCTCTACGTGGTCCTCACGACGTCGATCAAGCCGCTGGCCGACGTGCAGGGCCTGTTCCAGTGGATCCCCTCGCGGGTGACGCTCGAGCCCTACGTGCAGATCTGGCAGACGGTGCCGCTCGCGCAGTACTTCCGCAACAGCCTCGTCATCACGACCTCGGCGACGGTGCTCTCGGTGGCCATGGCGGTGCTGGCGGCGTACGCGCTCGCGCGCCTGCGGTTCCGCGGGCAGCGCAGCTTCAGCCTCGTGGTGCTGTCGACGCAGATGTTCCCCGGCATCCTGTTCCTCCTGCCGCTGTTCCTCATCTTCGTGCAGATCCAGCGCACGATCGGGGTGCAGCTCACGGGCAGCTACCTGGGCCTCGTCATCACGTACATGACGTTCTCGCTGCCGTTCTCGATCTGGATGCTCACGGGCTACTTCGCGTCGATCCCCCAGGAGCTCGAGGAGGCCTCGATGATCGACGGCACGGGTCGCCTCGGCGCCCTGTTCCGCGTGATCATCCCGGTCGCCAAGCCCGGCATCATCGCCGTCGCGGTCTACGCCTTCATCACGGCGTGGGGCGAGGTGCTCTTCGCCTCCGTGCTCACGAGCAAGGACACCCGCACGCTGTCGATCGGCCTCCGGGCCTACGCCTCGCAGCAGGACGTCTACTGGAACCAGCTCATGGCGGCCTCGGTCGTCGTCTCGCTGCCGGTGCTCATCGGCTTCATGCTCGTGCAGAAGCACCTCATCACCGGGCTCAGCTCGGGGGCCGTGAAGTGACCAGCGTCGACGAGGCGGCCCCGCTCGTCGGGTCGGCGGCGGGGGCAGGAGGCGCGGTGGGGGCCCGTCCCCTGCGCGTCGGCATCGTGGGCGGCGGCTTCATGGGCCGCGTCCACACCGCCGCCGCCCGCTCCGCCGGCGCCGCCGTCGTGGCGATCGCCTCGTCGAGCGCCGAGGGCGCGGGCCGTGCGGCCCGCGCCCTCGGGGTCCCCACCGCGCACGCGACGGCGGACGACCTGCTGCACGACCCCGACGTCGACGTCGTGCACGTGTGCAGCCCCAACGCCACGCACGCGCCCTACGCGCTCGCGGCCCTCCGCGCCGGCAAGCACGTCGTCTGCGAGAAGCCGCTCACGACGGGCTCGGCGGAGGCGGACGAGCTCGTGGCCGTCGCCGAGGCCGCGGGGCTCGTCACCGCCGTGCCCTTCGTCTACCGCTTCCACCCGATGGTCCGCGAGGCCCGGGCGCGCGTCGCCTCCGGCCGCGTCGGCCGCGTGCTCAGCGTGCGGGGCAGCTACCTGCAGGACTGGCTGCTCGGCGTCGACGACGTCGACTGGCGCGTCGACGCCGCCGCGGGCGGGCCGTCCCGTGCCTTCGCCGACATCGGCAGCCACCTCGTCGACCTGGTCGAGTTCGTCGTGGGCGACCGCATCGCCCGCGTCTCGGCGCTCACGAGCACGGTGCACCCCGCCCGGGCCGGGACCGCGGTGACGACGGAGGACGAGGCCGCCGTCGTCTTCGCCACCGGCTCCGGCGCCCTCGGCACGCTGTTCGTCTCGCAGGTCGCCCCGGGCCGCAAGAACCGGCTGCTGCTCGACGTCTCGGGCAGCGTCGAGAGCGTCGAGTTCAGCCAGGAGGAGCCCGACGCCCTGTGGGTCGGCCGCCGGCGCGGCAGCGAGCTGCTCGCCCGTGACGCGGCCCAGCTCTCGCCGGACGCCGCGAGGCTGTCGGTCGTGCCCGCCGGGCACCCGCTCGGCTACCTCGACGCGTTCGCCGCCTTCGTGGCCGACGCGCACGCCGCCGTGCGCGGGGACCGGCCGGAGGGCCTGCCCACCTTCGCCGACGGACGCCGCGCCGTGCGCGTCACCGAGGCCGTCCTCGAGTCCGCGCGCACGGGCGCGTGGGTCGGCACCCCGTGACCCGCGACTCCTGCCCGCCCCCGCCGCACGAGAGGACCCCATGAGCGACAGCCCCCGCCCCGTCACCCTGTTCACCGGCCAGTGGGCCGACCTGCCCTTCGAGGAGGTCGCGGCCCTCGCCGCGGGCTGGGGCTACGACGGCCTCGAGATCGCGGCGTCGGGGGACCACCTCGACCTCGAGCGCGCGGACGAGGACGACGCCTACCTGCGCTCGCGGCTCGAGGTGCTCGACCGGCACGGGCTCGGCGTCTGGGCGATCTCGAACCACCTCACCGGCCAGGCGGTCTGCGACGACCCCATCGACTTCCGGCACCGCGCCATCGTGCGGCCGTCGACCTGGGGCGACGGCGACCCCGAGGGCGTGCGGCGGCGGGCCGCGCTCGACATGCAGCGCGCCGCCCGGGTGGCACGGAAGCTGGGCGCCGACACCGTCGTGGGCTTCACGGGCTCGAAGATCTGGCCGTACGTGGCGATGTTCCCGCCCGTGCCGCAGTCCGTCATCGACGACGGGTACCAGGACTTCGCCGACCGCTGGGGGCCGATCCTCGACGTCTTCGACGGCGAGGGCGTCCGGTTCGCGCACGAGGTGCACCCGAGCGAGATCGCCTACGACCACTGGACCAGCGTGCGCGCCCTCGAGGCGATCGGGCACCGCGAGGCCTTCGGCTTCAACTGGGACCCGTCGCACATGATGTGGCAGGGGGTCGACCCGGTCGACTTCATCGTCGACTTCGCCGACCGGATCTACCACGTCGACTGCAAGGACACCCGCCTCCGCCCGAGCACCGGGCGCTCGGGCGTGCTCGGCTCGCACCTGCCCTGGGGCGACCCGCGCCGGGGCTGGGACTTCGTCTCGACCGGCCACGGCGACGTGCCGTGGGAGGACGCCTTCCGCGCGCTCGCCGCGATCGGCTACGCCGGGCCGATCTCGGTCGAGTGGGAGGACGCCGGCATGGACCGCCTGCACGGCGCCCCTCAGGCCCTCGCGCACGTGCGCTCGCTGCTCTGGCCGCGACCGACGGCCTCGTTCGACGCCGCCTTCTCGCAGCAGTAGGGCAGGGTGGTCGTCGTGCCCCGCGAACTGAGACCCGGCCAGCGCTGCGTCGTCCTCGTCGTCGACGCCGCGACCGGCGACGCCGCCGTCGTGCTCGAGCGCGACGACCTGCTGCTCGAGGCGCCGAACTGGAGCCCGGACGGGCGCTGGCTCGTGCTCAACGGCGACGGGGTCCTCTGGCGGCTGCCCGTCGACCCGACCGGGGCGGCCACCGGCGCGCTCGAGCGCGTCCCCGCGACCGGCCTGCCCGAGCTCAACAACGACCACGTCGTCGCGCCGGACCAGGGCAGCGTCCTCGTGAGCGGCCGGGACGGCCACCTCTACGAGGTGCCCTGGGAGGGCGGACCGGCCCGGCGCATCACGCGCGAGCACCCGGAGGGCCGGGCGTACAAGCACTACCTGCACGGCGTCACGCCCGACGGTGCGACGCTCACGGTCGTCGCGGGCGCGCGGCCCACGGCGGGCGACGGGCCGGAGGCGTGGCGCACCGACGTCACGCTCGTCGCCCTGGCCGACGGCGCGGTCACGCCCGTCACCGACGACGAGCACGCCGACGACGGCCCCGAGCCGGCCCCCGACGGCCGGCACCTGTGGTGGAACAGCGAGCGCGCGTCGACCGAGCCGGGCCACGCCCAGCTGTTCCGCGCCCGGCTCGACGGGGGCGACGTCGTCCAGGTGACCTCCGACGAGCGCGTCAACTGGTTCCCGCACGTCTCGCCCGACGGCTCGACGCTGCTCTGGCTCGCCTACCCGCCCGGGACGCTCGGCCACCCCGCCGACCTCGACGTCGTGCTGCGCACCCTGCCGCTCGGCGAGGACGGCCTCCCGGTGCCGGGGGAGCGGCCGCGGGACCTGCTCGCCCTGCACGGCGGCCAGGGCACCCTCAACGTGCCGGGCTGGAGCCCGGACTCCGGCCGGTTCGCCTGCGTCGCCTACCCGGTCGGGCCGGCCGCGGCCTGAGCACGGACGGACGCCCGGGGCCGGGCGTCGGCACGAGCACGGCGACCTCATCGCCCCCGCACTGCTCGTTCATAGGAACTCCTCGACAATGGAGAGGGTGACCACGACGACGAACCCCGCAGCCACGCTCACGCGCCCCGACGGCTCGCCCCTCCGCGTGCTCGTCGTGGACGACGAGCACAGCCTCACCGACCTGCTCTCGATGGCCCTCCGCTACGAGGGCTACGACGTCAAGGCGGCCGCCGACGGCCAGGGCGCCCTCGCGACGGCCCGCGACTTCGAGCCCGACGCCGTCGTGCTCGACTGGATGCTGCCCGACATCGACGGCATGCAGGTGCTCACGCGCCTCCGCGGGCAGGGCAACGACGTGCCCGTGCTCTTCCTCACCGCGAAGGACGCCGTCGAGGACCGCGTCGCGGGCCTCACCGCGGGCGGCGACGACTACGTGACGAAGCCGTTCAGCCTCGAGGAGGTCGTCGCGCGCCTCCGCGGCCTGCTCCGCCGCTCGGCCGCCGTGAGCGAGCACGGCGACTCCCGCATCGTCGTCGGCGACCTCGTCCTCGACGAGGACAGCTACGAGGTGACGCGCGCCGGCCGCGAGATCGAGCTCACCGCGACCGAGTTCGAGCTGCTGAGGTTCCTCATGCGCAACCCGCGCCGCGTGCTCAGCAAGGCGCAGATCCTCGACCGGGTGTGGAGCTACGACTTCGGCGGCCGGTCGAGCGTCGTCGAGATCTACATCTCGTACCTGCGCAAGAAGATCGACGCGGGCGAGCAGCCGATGATCCACACCGTGCGCGGCGTCGGGTACGTCATCAAGCCCACCTCGTGAGCGACGCGCTGCCCGGCCGGGTGGCGTCGCGGGTCTGGTCCGCGCTGCGGCGGCTCCCGGGCCTCGGCGGGCGACCGGTCACGCTGCGCGAGCGGCTCCTGCTCAGCATCACCGCGCTCGTCGTGCTGCTCGCGCTGGCCATCGGCGCCGTGAGCGTCGTCGCGCTGCGCAGCTCGCTGCTCGACCAGCTCGACGCGGAGCTCGCGCAGTCGGTGTCCCGGGCCACCTCGCCCCTCGGCGGCGGGCCGGGGGGCTACGCCTCGACGACGCCCGACCAGAGCGACCTCAGCGGTCCGCGGCAGGCACCGGGGACCGTCACCGCGTACGTCCTCGACGGCCGGGTCCAGGGACTCCTGCTCGACGAGGACGGCACCCTGCAGGCGCTGACCGCGGACCAGGCCGAGGCGCTGACCGCCGACCTCGTCCCGCGCACCCCGCAGACGGTGCGCCTCGGCGGCGGGCTCGGCGACTACCGGGTCGAGGCCGTCCCCGTCACCTTCACCTCCATCTCCGCTGCGTCGGCGTCGTCCGCCGTCGGGGTCCTCGTCGTCGGCCTGCCGCTGACGAGCGTGACCCAGACCGTGACCGCCATGGTCGCGGTCATCGCCGTGGTGTCGCTGCTCGGCCTGGCGCTCGCGATCGCGCTCGCCGTCGCGGTGGTGCGCAGCGCCCTCCGGCCGCTCGAGCGCATGGCCGAGACGGCCTCCCGCGTGGCCGAGCTGCCCCTCGACCGCGGCGAGGTCGCCCTCGCCGAGCGCGTCGACGAGGGCGACGCGGACTCCCGCACCGAGGTCGGCCGGGTCGGGGTCGCGCTGAACCGGATGCTCGGCCACGTGTCCGGAGCGCTCACCGCCCGCCAGCAGAGCGAGGCGAAGGTGCGGCAGTTCGTCGCCGACGCCAGCCACGAGCTGCGGACGCCGCTCGCCTCGATCCGCGGCTACAGCGAGCTGACCCGGCGGATGCACGCCGACCTGCCCGACGACGTCACCTACTCGATGGGCCGCATCGAGTCCGAGTCCCTGCGCATGACCTCGCTCGTCGAGGACCTCCTCCTCCTGGCCCGCCTCGACGAGGGGCGCGACCTCGTCACGGGCGAGGTCGACCTCACGCGCGTCGTCGTCGACGCGGTCGCCGACGCCCACGCGGCCTCGGCGACGCACCCCGTCGACGTCGCCGTGCCCGACGAGCCGGTCACGGTGCCCGGCGACGCGATGCGGCTGCACCAGGTGGTCGCGAACCTCCTGGCCAACGCGCGCACCCACACGCCCGAGGGCACGCCCGTGCACGTCGTGCTCGCGGTCGACGAGGTCGCGCAGGAGGCCCGGGTCACCGTGGCCGACGAGGGTCCCGGGATCGACCCGGGCGTGCTGCCGGTGCTCTTCGAGCGGTTCGCGCGGGCCGACAGCTCCCGGTCGCGCACGGCGGGCTCGACCGGGCTCGGCCTCGCCATCGTGCACGCCGTCGTGCAGGCCCACCACGGCACGGTCGACGTCGCGAGCGACGCGACCGGTGCCGCCTTCACGGTGCGGCTGCCGCTGCAGGTGCCTCGACCGGTGGACGCTCCCGCGGGCGCCCAGGAGTCCCGGGTTGCGCGATCCGAGGGCGTCGCCTAGTCTGTACCCAGCCCAAGACCGCCGGTTGATGACGCGTGCTCGCACGAGTCGTCTGAAGGTTCTCGAGAGAGAGCGCCTGCGCAGGTGTGTGAAGTCGTTCCTCGCCCCTCCGGGCGAGACTCAGCTCCGTGCCCCTGCGCCGGAGCTTTTTTCGTGCGTCCAGCACGCGTGAGACCTGGGGGCTGCCGGCACATCCACGTAAGGAGAGCCATGGCGAACAAGGAAGCATCGGTCGCCGAGCTCACGGAGTCGTTCCGTAGCTCGACCGCCGTCCTGCTCACCGAGTACCGCGGCCTCACTGTCGCTCAGCTCAAGGAGCTGCGCAAGAGCATCAGTGCAGACGCGACCTACGCCGTGGTGAAGAACACGCTCAGCAAGATCGCGGCGAACGCCGCCGGCATCACGTCGTTCGACGACGAGCTCGCCGGTCCCTCCGCGATCGCCTTCGTGCACGGCGACCCCGTCGCCGTCGCCAAGAGCCTGCGTGACTTCGCCAAGGCGAACCCGGCGCTCGTCGTCAAGAACGGTTACTTCGACGGTAACCCGCTGACGGCCGCCGAGGTCACCCAGCTCGCCGACCTCGAGTCGCGGGAGGTGCTGCTGGGCAAGCTGGCCGGCGCCTTCAAGGCCTCGATGTTCGGCGCGGCCTACCTGTTCACCGCTCCGCTGTCGAAGACCGTCCGCACGGTCGAGGCGCTGCGCGAGAAGCAGGCCGCCGACAGCTGACCTGCTGTCGACGACACGAACACCCCCCACTTCCCGCACCACACACCACGCAATTAGGAGAACACCATGGCGAAGCTTTCGCAGGACGAGCTCATCGAGGCCTTCAAGGAGCTCACGCTCATCGAGCTCAGCGAGTTCGTGAAGAAGTTCGAAGAGGTCTTCGAGGTCACCGCTGCTGCCCCCGTGGCCGTCGCCGGTGCCGCCGGCCCCGCCGCCGCCGCCGAGGAGGTCGAGGAGAAGACCGAGTTCGACGTCGTGCTCGAGTCGGTCGGCGACAAGAAGATCCAGGTCATCAAGGAGGTCCGCGCGCTCACGAGCCTCGGCCTCGGCGAGGCCAAGGCCGTCGTCGACGGTGCGCCCGCCACCGTCCTCGAGGGTGCCAACAAGGAGACCGCCGACAAGGCCAAGGCCCAGCTCGAGGCCGCCGGCGCCACCGTCACCCTCAAGTAGTCCGAGGGTCGGCTCGTCCGGCCCCGCGGCCCCGGCCGCACTGCACGCACGAAGGGCGTCGCTCCGACAGGAGCGGCGCCCTTCGTCGTGCCCGGGCGCGACGCGGCGGTCAGCGGCGGGTGGCGCCCGCCGCGGCGTCCTGCGCGACGACGGAGTGCCTCCTGCCGTACGCGAGGTAGATGCCGGCGCCGACGAGCATCCACACCGCGAAAGCGATCCAGGTGACGCTGCCGAGGGTCACCACGAGGAGCACGCAGAAGGCGGTGCCGAGGATCGGCGTCACCGGGTAGAGCGGCACGCGGTAGCTGCGCTCGAGGTCGGGCCGGCGGCGACGCAGCCAGATCACCGACAGGTTCACGAGCGCGAAGGCGAAGAGCGTGCCGATGCTCGTGGCGTCGGCGAGGGCGCCGAGCGGCACGAACGCCGCGGCGACGGCGACGGCGCCGCCCACGATCAGGGTGCCGGCCACCGGCGTGCGGGTGCGCGGCGAGATGCGGCCCAGCACGCGGGGCACGAGGCCGTCGCGGGACATCGCCACGAAGATGCGGGTCTGTCCGTAGAGCACGGTGAGCACGACGCTCGCGATCGCCGCGACGGCGGTGACGGCGAAGAGGAACGCCACCCAGGGGGCGCCGGTGATCTCGGAGACGATGGTGACGAGGGTCGCCTCGCCGTCCGAGAAGGTCGTCCACGGCCGGGCACCGATCGCGGCGACGGCGACGAGGATGTACAGCACCGTCACGACGACGATCGACGCGATGATCGCGCGCGGCAGGTCGCGGCGCGGGTCGCGGGCCTCCTCGCCCGCCGTCGACGCGGCGTCGAAGCCGATGTACGAGAAGAACAGGCGGGACGCCGCCGCCGAGACGCCTGCGGCGCCCATCGGGGCGAGCGGCTCGAAGTTGCCGGCGCTGAAGGCGGTGAGGGCGACCGCGACGAAGAACACGAGCAGGCCGACCTTGACGACGACGAGCAGGGTGTTCACCCAGGCGCTCTCGCGGGTGCCCGGCACGAGCACCGCGGTCGCCAGCAGGACCAGGAGGGCCGCCGACAGGTCGAGGACCCCTCCGTCGGCCGGCCCCACGGCGATCGCCTGCGGCAGCCCCAGTCCGACCACGCGCAGGGCCTCGTCGACGTACTGGCTGGCACCGACGGCGACCGCCGCGACGGACACGGCGTACTCGAGCACGAGGCACCAGCCGCAGACCCAGGCGATGCCCTCGCCGAGGGTCGCGTAGGCGTACGAGTAGCTCGACCCCGAGACGGGCACGCTGCCGGCCATCTCGGCGTACGAGAGGGCGCTGAGCAGCGCCGCCGCGCCGGCGAGCACGAAGGCCAGCCACACGGCGGGCCCGGCGAGCGGCACGGCCGTGCCGAGCACGACGAGGATCCCGGTGCCGAGCGTCGCGCCGATGCTGATGGCGGTGAGGTGCCAGACGCCGAGGGCCCGGCGCATCCGGGGGCCGGAGGCACGGGTCGGCCCCGCCTCGTCGGTCGCCTCCGCCTGCTCGGCCGCGAAGGCCTCGATCGGCTTGCGGCGCAGCAGCTGCGCGCCGAGGGTCAGCGGTCGGGGGTCGGCGGGGGAGTCCTGGGGCACCGCGACATCGTACGGCCCCGCTCAGTCGTCGTCGTGCAGCCCCAGCTGGCGGACGCGGACCATCGCCTCGCGCCGCGACGTGGCACCGAGCTTGCGGTAGACGCTGCGCACGTGGCTCTTCACGGTGTTGACCGAGATGTAGAGCTGCGCGCCGATCTGGCCGAGGGTCTGGCCCGTGGCCAGGTGGCGGACGATGACGAGCTCGCGCTCGCTGAGCGGCTCCTCGAGCTGCGGCGGCGCCTGCGCGACGCTGCCGAGCAGCACGTCGAGGGGGGCCTGCGTGGCGTCGGCCTGGGGGCGCTGCACGGCGCGCTCGAGGAGGGCCTCGCGCAGCCGGTCGGGCAGCACGGCGAACGGCCAGAGCGCCTGGGCGAGGCCGGCGCGCAGCAGCGCCCGGTCGAACTCGAGGTCGCTGTGCGCCTCGTCGCCGAGGGCGAGGAGCGCGGCGGCGGTGAGCACGTGGACGTGCGCGACGGTCCGCTCGCTGTGCAGGTCGCCGAGCGCGCGGCAGGCCGACAGGGCCTCGAGGGCGCCCTGGGGCTCGCCCGCGTCGAGGTGGGCGACCGCGACGACGCGGGCGGGGCACAGCGTGTGCCGCGCCGTGGGCGGCACCGCGGCGGCGAGGCTCCTGGCGTCGTCGGCGTGGCCGAGCGAGAGCATGACCTCGGCGCGCAGCAGGGCGGCCTCGGCGGCGACGGCCGGGGTGCCGGTGAAGACGTCGACGAGCCGCGCCACCTTGCCGAGCAGGTCGAGCGCCTCGACGTGCCGGCCCTCGGCGAAGCGGACGAGCGCCTCGGCGTACCAGCCGAGGGCCTCCCACTCGCACCCGCGCGTGGCGTTGCGGACGTCGTCGAGCGCGATCTCCCAGCTGCCGGTGTGGGCGCCCCGCTCGAGCTCGAGCAGGAGCCGCGCCACCTGGGCGAGCGCGCCGAACGAGCTGAGCATCAGGTCGCTGCCGTCGGCGACCGCGGCGGCCTCGGTGAGGCACTCGTCGGCGTGCTCGAACTCGCCCGTGAGCACGTGCACGTAGGCGAGGGCGCCGAGGCACTCCACCCGGTCGGCGGTGCTGAGGTGCTCCTCGGCGAGGCCCTGCGCCAGGCCGAGCGCGAAGAGCGCCTGGTCGTGGTCGCCCTCGTGGATGCGCACGAGCGCGAGCTGCAGCGAGAAGGCGGCGCTCAGCGTGATGCGCGCGTCGACGCTGTTGCGCGTGTCGGTCTCGAGCAGGGTGCGGCAGACCTCGAGGTGCTCGAGCGCGACGACGACGTTGCCGAGCGCGCGGAGGGTGGCGGCGAGCTGGACGTGGTACCCGGCGCGGACGTCGATGGGCAGGTCGGGGTCGGCCTCGATGGCCTTGGCCACGCCGCGGAACCAGGGCAGCGCGGCGCTGTGCGAGCGCGAGCCGACCGCACGGTGGCTGGCCGCCAGGGCGAGCAGGATGCGCGGCCGGCCCCGCCACTCGGCCTCGGGCGTCGAGCGCACGGCCTCGCGCAGCCGGGCGCCCTGCAGCGGCGCGATCTGGCGCCAGCCCTGCTCGATGGCGTCGAGCGCGGCGCGGTGGTCGACGGTGCGCAGTCCGGTCTCGGGCGGCGCGACAGCGGTGTCGTCAGTGGTCACGGGTCCTACCTCGTGCCGCGGGTCGGTCCCCGTCGGGTACGGGGACGTCCGCCCGGTCGGGTCCGGGAGCGGCGTCTGAGGGCCCCTCACGGGTCCCAGGTCGATCATAAGCGGAACGGGCGGTCTGTCGCACCGGTCGTACCCGGAACTGGGGGTCGGTGGTCGGGCCTACGATCGGCCGGGTGAGCAGCATGCATCCCCCCGGGTCCGGAGGCGGCCCCCGCGGCGCGGGGCCCCGCGGTCCCGGGCCCCGCGGCGGTCGCGTCTCGAGCGGCGACGCCGCCGCCCAGCGGGCGGCCAACGCCGAGGCGCCGCGCATCCCGCACCTCGTGCGCCGCATCGGCTCGCTGTTCTCCCCGCACCGCCGGGCGCTCGTCGTGACGATCGTGCTCGTGCTCGTCGGGGCCGGCGTGAGCGTCGTCCCGCCGCTGCTCACGCAGCAGGCCTTCGACCGCGGGCTCTTCCCCGAGGGCGGTCCCGACGTGCCCGTCCTGCTCGAGCTCGTCGGCGCGATGATCGGCCTCTGGGTGCTGTCCGCGGGCATCGGGGTCTGGCAGACGTACCTCACGGCCACGGTGGGCAACACCGTCATGGGTGCGCTGCGCGTGCGGCTGTTCAGCCACCTGCAGCGCATGGAGCTGGCCTTCTTCACCCGCACCAAGACGGGCGTCATCCAGTCGCGCCTGCAGAACGACGTCGGCGGCGTCGCCACCGTGCTCAGCAACACCATCTCGAGCGTGCTCGGCAACACCGTCACGGTGATCGCCGCCTTCGTGGCGATGCTCCTGCTCAGCTGGCAGATGACCGTCGTCACGGTGTTCCTGCTGCCGCTGCTCGTCGTGGCCCAGCGCCGGGTCGGCCAGGTGCGCGCCCGCATCGCGACGAAGACGCAGGAGTCCCTGAGCGACATGACCGCGATCACGCAGGAGTCGCTGAGCGTCTCCGGCATCCTGCTCGCCAAGTCGTTCAACCAGCAGGGCGCCGAGGTCGAGCGCTACGCCGCCGAGAACCGCACCCAGATCGGGCTGCAGGTGAGGCAGCAGATGAGCGGCCAGTGGTTCTTCGCCGTCGTCCAGATCTTCCTCTCGGTGATCCCCGCGCTCATCTACCTCGTCGCCGCGTGGCTGATCCTCCGCGACGTGCCCGTCACGGCCGGCACGATCGTCGCCTTCACCACCGTCCAGGCGCGGCTGACCTTCCCGCTCATGGGCCTGCTCCGCGTGGCCCTCGACCTGCAGACCTCGGGCGCGCTCTTCGCCCGCATCTTCGAGTACCTCGACCTGCGCCCCGCGATCGTCGACGGTCCCGAGCACCGCCCGGTCGACCCCTCCCGGCTCGGCCTCGTCGAGTTCGACGACGTCTCGTTCTCGTACCCCGACGCCGAGCCCGGGCAGCGCACGCTCGACGGCGTCTCGTTCCGCGTGGAGCCCGGGCAGTACGCGGCCTTCGTGGGCCCCAGCGGCGCCGGCAAGACGACCGTGTCGTACCTCGTGCCGCGCTTCTACGACGCCACGGGAGGGGCCGTGCGCTTCGCGGGCGTCGACGTGCGCGAGCTCGACCACGAGGCGCTCGTCGAGCACGTGGGCGTGGTCAGCCAAGAGACGTACCTGTTCCACGCGACCATCGCCGAGAACCTCCGCTACGCCAAGCCCGACGCGACGCAGGCCGAGCTCGAGGACGCCGCCCGGCGCGCGAACGTCCACGAGACCATCGCGTCGTTCCCCGACGGCTACGACACGGTCGTCGGCGAGCGCGGCTACCGCCTCTCGGGCGGCGAGCAGCAGCGCGTCGCCATCGCCCGGGTGCTGCTCAAGGACCCGGCCGTGCTCGTGCTCGACGAGGCCACGAGCGCCCTCGACGGCATCTCGGAGCGCATCGTGCAAGAGGCGCTCGACACGGCCTCCCGCGGTCGCACGACGATCGCCATCGCGCACCGCCTCTCGACCGTGCGCGACGCCGACGTCGTCTTCGTGGTCGTGGCGGGCCGCATCGTCGAGCAGGGCACCCACGACGAGCTCCTGGCCCTGGGCGGCGCCTACGCCGAGCTGTACGAGCGGCAGGCGCCGGCGGCCCGCTGAGCGGTGCCGCACCCAGCTGCTCGGCCGAGCGTCTGCAGTCGTCCCCGCGGCCGAGCTCAGCTGCGCTCGGCGAGCATGTCCTCCATGGCGGCGATCTCGCTGTCCTGGGTGGTGATCATGCCGGCGGCGAGGGCGAGGACCTCGCGGTCGCGGGTGCGGGCCTCGACGGCCTCGGCCATCTCGACGCCGCCCCGGTGGTGCGCGATCATGAGCTCCAGCCAGAGCCTCTCGGCCTCGACCCCGTCGAGCTGTCCGAGGAGGCGGAGGTCGTCCGCGCCGGCCAGGCCGGGCATCGGGTCGCCGGGCACGTGCGCCGGGGCGGTCGACGCGCCTCCTGACGGCTCGCCCGTGGCGCCGTGCTCGTGGCCGGCGAAGTCGCCGTCGAGGGTCGGCCGGGTCATCCAGGTCATCGTCGGCTCGCTGGGGGCCTGGGGCACGCCCCACACCTGCAGCCAGGCGAACATCTGGCCGGCCTGCTGCGCCTGCGCGGTGGCGATGTCGTAGGCCATGGTGCGGACCTCCGGGTCGTCCGTGCGGTCGCGGACGAGCATCGACATCTCGACGGCCTGCTCGTGGTGCACCTGCATGTCGCGCGAGAACCCCGCCTCGACGCTGTCGGTGCCGGGCACGACCGCGGTGGGCGAGCTGAGCCGTCCGATCGCGACGCCCACGACGAGGACCACCGCGGCCGTGAGGACCGCGGCGATCACCAGCCGGAGGCGCGAGGCCGTCACGAGAGGCGGCCGGGCCCGTCGATCCCGCCCGTGCAGGCCGCGCCGGGCTCGGGCGCGTTCGTGCTCTTCCAGTACTTGGTCACGAAGTCGGCGACCGCGGGGTCGTCGACCTCGTCGAAGGTGAGCTGGGCGCCCCAGGCGCTCACGGCCATGGGGGTCTCCATGCCCGGGTAGGGGGAGACGACCGAGTAGGTGTCGGGGGCGAGCGCGCGCAGGTCGTCGATCTGCTGCTCCGAGACCTGGTCGGGGTCGTAGGTGAACCACACGGCGCCGTGCTCGAGGTCGTGCACGGCGTTCTCGTCCGGCACCGGCTCCGAGTACACGCCGCAGTTCATCCAGATCGCGGCGTGGTCGCCGCCGACCGGGGGCGTCTGCTCGTAGTCGACGGTGCCGGCGACGTGGTTCGCGGTGAGGTCGTCGAAGGTCTGCACGCCCGCGACGTCGATCGAGGCCGGGTCCTGCCGGGGCTCGCCGCTCGTGACGACGTAGGTGACGACGAGGCCGAGGACCGCCACGCCCGCGACGCCGGCGGCGGCGATGCCGAGCACGCGGTTGCGCTTGGCCCTGGCCTGCTCGCGCTTGAGCGCGGCGAGCTTCTCCTGGCGGCGGGCGTCGCGCTGCTGCTTGACGGTGGGGCCCTGCGCGCCCCCCGTGCCGGGCGTGGTCGGGCGGGGGCGTCTGGGCTCAGCCAAGGGGAGGTCCTCTGGTCGGGTCGTGGATGTGTCAACGATGATCCTCCACACCCGCCTGGGAGCTTCGTCACAGACCCGGCGTGCTGCCTAGACTCGACGGATGAAGTTCGCGAACTCGGTGCTCGACCTCGTCGGCGACACCCCCCTGGTCAAGCTGAACGTCGTCACCGAGGGGATCACCGCGACCGTGCTCGCGAAGGTGGAGTACCTCAACCCGGGCGGCAGCTCGAAGGACCGCATCGCGACGAGGATCGTCGACGCCGCCGAGCGCGAGGGCCTCCTCCGCCCGGGCGGCACCATCGTCGAGCCCACGAGCGGGAACACGGGCGTGGGGCTCGCCCTCGTCGCCCAGCAGCGCGGGTACCGCTGCGTCTTCGTCGTGCCGGACAAGGTCGGGGAGGACAAGAGGAACGTGCTGCGCGCGTACGGCGCCGAGGTCGTCGTCACGCCGACCGCGGTCGCCCCCGACAGCCCGGAGTCGTACTACGGCGTCTCGGACCGGCTGGCCCGAGAGATCCCCGGCGCGTTCAAGCCCGACCAGTACTCCAACCCCAACGGCCCCCTCAGCCACTACGAGACCACGGGCCCCGAGATCTGGCGCGACACCGACGGGCGCGTGACCCACTTCGTCGCCGGCGTCGGCACGGGCGGCACCATCAGCGGCGTCGGCCGCTACCTCAAGGAGGTCAGCGGCGGCGCCGTGCAGGTCGTCGGCGCCGACCCCGAGGGCAGCGTCTACTCGGGCGGCAGCGGGCGGCCGTACCTGCTCGAGGGCGTCGGCGAGGACTTCTGGCCCGGCGCCTACGACGGCAGCGTCGTCGACCGGGTCATCGCCGCGAGCGACGCGCGCTCCTTCGCGCTCACCCGCCGGCTGGCCCGCGAGGAGGGCCTGCTGGTCGGCGGGTCGTGCGGCCTCGCCGTCGCCGCCGCGCTCGACCTGGCCCGCGAGCTCGGGCCCGACGACGTCGTCGTCGTCCTGCTGCCCGACGGCGGCCGCGGCTACCTCGGCAAGATCTTCGACGACGGGTGGATGAGCGACCACGGCTTCGGGCCGGCGGCGGAGGGGACGACGCTCCTCGACGTCCTCACCGGCCCGACCGGGGCCCTCCCCGAGCTGCCCCACGCCCGGCCCGACGACGCCCTGCGCGACGTCGTCGCCCGGATGGCCCGCAACGGCCTGGCGGCACTGCCCGTCCTGGGCGTCGAGCCGCCCGCCGTGCTCGGCGAGGTCGTCGGCGCGGTCGCCGAGCGCGACCTGCTCGACGCCCTCGTCACCGGTCGTGCCGGCCCCGACGACCGCGTGGCCGACGTGGCCACCGCGGGCCTGCCGCTCGTCGGCGCCGGCACCTCGGTCGAGGCCGCGCTGCGCGCGCTCGACGACGCCCCCGTGCTGCTCGTCGTCCACGAGGGCGCCCCCGTCGGCGTCGTCGACCGGTCGACCGTGCTCGCCCACCTCGCGGAGCGCCCCGCCCCCTCGGCCTGACGCCCCCGCCGACCTCCCCCCACCGACCGTCCCCGCGGACGAGCCCCGTCCGCCCCGTCCGTCCCACCCCGTCCAGGAGGACCCCGTGACCCACGGCTTCGAGACCCGCGCCATCCACTCCGGGCAGCAGGCAGACCCCGCCACCGGGGCCGTCGTGCTGCCCGTCTACCAGACCTCCACGTTCGTGCAGGACGGCATCGGCGGCTTCCGCGGCGGCTACGAGTACGCCCGCTCCGCGAACCCCACGCGCGACTCGCTGCAGACCCTGCTCGCCGACCTCGAGGGCGGCGTGGCCGCCTTCAGCTTCGCCTCCGGCCTCTCGGCCGAGGACGCCCTGCTGCGCGCGACCCTCGCGCCCGGCTCGCGGATCCTCATGGGCAACGACGTCTACGGCGGCACGCACCGCCTGGTGAACAGGGTGCACGTGCCCTGGGGCGTCCAGCTCGAGACCGTCGAGATGAGCGACCTCGACGCCGTGCGCGCCGCGGCCCGGCCCGGCGAGACCGCCGTGCTCTGGGTCGAGACGCCCTCGAACCCGATGCTCAAGATCAGCGACATCGCCGCGCTCGCCGAGATCGGCCACGCGGCCGGGGCGGTCGTCGTCGTGGACAACACCTTCGCCTCGCCCTACCTGCAGCAGCCGCTGTCGCTCGGCGCCGACGCCGTCGTGCACTCGACGACGAAGTACATCGGCGGGCACAGCGACGTCGTCGGCGGCGCCGTGGTCGTCGCCGACCAGGAGCTCGCCGAGAAGGTGGGCTTCCTCCAGTTCGGCGTCGGGGCCGTGTCGGCCCCGATGGAGGCGTGGCTGACGGTCCGCGGCATCAAGACCCTCGGCGTGCGCGTCGACCGCCACTCGTCCAACGCGCAGGCGGTCGCCGAGGCGCTCGTCGCCTCCGACGCCGTCGCGCGCGTCTGGTACCCGGGACTCGCCGACCACCCCGGGCACGAGCTCGCCGCCCGCCAGATGAGGGCGTTCGGCGGCATGCTGTCGCTGCAGCTCGCGGGCGGCCCGGCGGCCGCGCGCCGCTTCGCGGAGTCCACCGAGCTGTTCCAGCTCGCCGAGTCCCTGGGCGGCGTCGAGTCGCTCATCGGCTACCCGCACGAGATGACCCACGCGTCGGTGCGCGGCACCGAGCTCGCCGTGCCCGAGGACCTCGTGCGCCTCTCGGTCGGCATCGAGAGCGAGGCCGACCTCGTCGCCGACGTGCTGCAGGCGCTCGACCGCGTCTGAGGCGCGCCTAGGCTGAGGCGATGAGCCCGTCGACGTCCACCGCGCCGACGTCGGGCGTCCTCTCGCCGCCGTGGCTGCTCACCACGCTGGGCATGTGCGCGATCATCGGCATCGCCGCGTTCGAGAGCCTCGCGGTGACGACCGTCATGCCGACGATCGCGCGCGAGCTCGACGGCGAGCGGCTGTACTCCCTCGCCTTCGCCGCCCCGCTCGCCACCGGCCTCGTGGGCATGGTGGTCGGCGGTACGTGGGCCGACCGGGCCGGGCCGCGCGTCGTGGTCGTCACGTCCGTGCTGCTCTTCGCCGTCGGCCTGCTCGTCGTCGGGCTCGCGCCGGACATGCTCGTGCTGCTGGTCGGCCGGCTCGTGCAGGGGGCCGGCAGCGGCGCGGTCATCGTCGCCCTCTACGTCATGGTCGCGCAGGTGTACCCGCCCCGGCTGCACGCCTCGGTCTTCGCCGGCTTCGCCGCCGCGTGGGTGCTCCCGAGCCTCGTCGGACCGCCGCTCGCCGGCTGGGTCACGCAGGCGGTCGGCTGGCACTGGGTCTTCGTCGGGGCGCTGGGGCTCGCGGTGCCGGCGTTCCTCGTCATCCTCCCGAGCCTCCGGACGCTCACCGTGCCCGCGCCGGAGGAGCGCCCGCCGTGGGCCCGCGGACGCATCGCCTGGTCCGGCGCCGCGGCCGTGGCCGTCCTCGCCCTCAACCTCGTCTCCGAGCTGCCCCCGGTCGCGACCGTCGTCGCCGTCGTCGCCGCGGGCGTCGTGCTCGTCGTCGCGCTGCGGCCGCTGCTGCCGCCCGGGACGCTCACGGCGCGACCCGGCCTGCCGACGCTCGTGCTCCTCCGGGGCCTCATCGGGGGCGCGTTCCTCGGGGCGGAGGCCTACCTGCCGTTCATGCTCATGGCCGAGCACGACCTCAGCGAGTCGGTCGCGGGCCTCGTGCTCACGGTGGGCGCGCTCTCGTGGGCGGCCGGCAGCTGGCTGCAGGGGCGCCTCGGCGAGGACCGCGTGCCCCAGGCGACGGGCATCCGGCTCGGGGTGCTGCTCGTGCTCGTCGGGGTGGCGGTCGCGGCCGCGTCGACGGCGCTCGGGCTGCACCCGGTCGTGGTCGCGGCCGGCTGGCTGGTCGGCGGCGCCGGCATGGGCTTCACCTACCCGCGCTTCTCGGTGCTGGCGCTGCGCTGGGCCGACGAGCGCGAGCGGGGCTTCGCCAGCTCGTCGCTGAGCATCGCCGACTCGGCGGGCTCGGCGGTCGTCCTCGCGCTCACCGGGGTGGCCTTCGGGCTGCTCGGCGGCTCGGGCGAGACCCTCTCGTTCGTCGCCGTCTTCGCGGTGGCGGTCGTCGTCGCCGCGGTCGCGGTGGTCGCGAGCGGCCGGGCCGTTCCCCGCGGCCTCGGCGCCTGACCCCCGCGCCGCCTGCCCCACGAGGCGCGCGCGAACCTCGCGGCGGCGGTCAGCCCGTTGCCCAGGCGTGGTTCGACCGCCGGTGGAGGTCCACGTGGCGGAGGGCGGTGGGCGGAGGGCGCGAGCGAGAGGGCGATCGACCCCCGGTCAGGGGGCGGACGGCGGGGAGGCATAATGGTCGGACGCGCGATGTGGCCGGTCACATCCGCTGAGCGACGGAGCGGTGATGCCTGACATCGAGAAGGTGCGCGCTCCCAACATCCGCGACGTCGCGGCCCTCGCGGGGGTCTCGTACCAGACCGTCTCGCGCGTGCTCAACGACAGCCCGAGCATCCGGCCGACGACCCGCCAGAAGGTGCTCGACGTCATCGACGAGCTCGGCTACCGGCCCAACCAGGCCGCCCGCGCGCTGAGCGGCAGCCGCTCGCGGATGATCGGCATCCTCACGCTGCAGAACGCCCACTTCGGCCCGCAGACCATGATCAACGCCATCGAGCAGGAGGCCCGCGCGGCCGGCTACCGGCTCGGCATCGCCTCGACGACGCGCGACTGGGACGACGTCCGCGCGAGCCTCGACGTGCTCGTCGCGCAGGCGGTGGAGGCGATCATCGTCATCGCCCCGCAGAAGCGGTTCTTCGACGTCATCGACGAGCACGCGCTGTCGGTGCCGATCGTCGCGCTCGACTCGACGCGGCGCGCGAAGTCGCACAGCGTCTCGGTGGACCAGTTCGGCGGTGCGCGCCTCGCGACGCGGCACCTCGTCGACCTCGGGCACGAGCGCATCGTGCACCTCGCGGGCCCGCAGGACTGGATCGAGGCCGACGAGCGCATGCAGGGGTTCCTCTTCGAGATGGGGGAGGCCGACCTGTCGATCGAGCCGCCGATCCTCGGCGACCTGACCGCCGACTTCGGCTACCTCGCGGGCAAGGAGCTCCTGCGCCGCCGGGACTTCACGGCGGTCTTCGCGGCGAACGACCTCATGGCGCTGGGCCTCCTGCACGCCTTCCGCGAGGCCGACGTCGACGTGCCGCGCGACGTCAGCGTGGTCGGCTTCGACGACTCGCCCTCGGCGGCGCACGTGTGGCCCCCGCTGACGACGGTGCGCCAGGACTTCGACGTCGTGGGTCGCCGCGCGGTCGAGGTCGTCGTCGCCGAGCTCGAGGGCGGACGCGACGTCGACCGCTCGCTCGTCGAGCCCGTCCTCGTCGTGCGCGGCTCGACCTCGCCCCCGGTCCGGCGATGAGCCGAGCGACGCTCGGTAACGACTCGGCCACGGCATTTGACAGCGTCGGGGAGCGGGGCTAACTTGGCTCCAGTCGCGGTGTGAACGGTCACATCACGGGCGCAGGAGGCGCGGGTCCCGCAGGGTCCGCACCGAGCGCCCGATGGGCCGTCGGGCAGGCGATGCAGCAGAGATCGAACCGCCGGGCCCGACGCAGGGCACGACGGACGACGACGAAGTCGACCGTGGAGGTCAGAGTGACCCAGCTCGCCGTGCCCAGCGCACAGCACGTGGACC
>Ga0265798_10001910_pt1 | contig 31314 bp, 35 predicted proteins | sample P3T30metagenome_FD_192430 | JGI IMG/M metagenome (GOLD analysis project Ga0265798, IMG submission 192430) | Plant litter microbial communities from East Loma Ridge, Irvine, California - P3 T30 | ecosystem: Environmental > Terrestrial > Plant litter > Unclassified | place: USA: California... | reverse complement strand
CAAATTGCAAAGGCTCTGCCCCCTTGTATCTCCTCAGATTCTTCACCGCGCTCTCATAACGTTCCTTGTCAGCGACCGGCCCTCTCCCCTCACGATTGGCCTTGAAACCGTTTGTCAGTGAGTCCAGCACTGTCTCCGGCATAAACCCCATATTCTTGCGGAACTTCTCCTCATCGATCTCTTTGATCGCGATCTCGCGTCCAAGGGTATTGGACAAGATGTCGAACGCCTCACGCTGAGTGTGTATCTTCGGACCGCAGAGTTCCACCGTCCTTAGTTCGTTGATGGGCTTTCGAAGCTCGGCGTCTGCTAGGATTGCCCCACACACGGTTCCTATATCACTGGGGCTGATGTAGTCGAATGTGATATCTGGCATCATAAGCTCGACGAAGCCTTGCTTGATGTTGTCGAGATACCAGAATACGTTTGAGTTAAAATACATCGGCCGTACCTATTCGGTTGAGGTATAAAGTCAGTTTGTGTCTCACACCCGGTTCGTAAATAGGTTCCTCACAGCAGTGTAAGGGACGCCCGAGTCTCTCAACGCAATCTCCGTCTGCGCGTGGATTCTTGGGATGTAATTGGCCTGGTTAATTTCATCCTCCGGTGCTCCTTCAATGGTGAAGGAGGAAAGCAGAACAATGTGTTCGATGCCAGCTTGCTTCATCGTGCGAAACGTTGAGGACATGTTGTCCTTGCTTCCGTGAATCATGTATACGAATGCGATTTTCGCTTTGGAATCCTCGACAGCTTTAGCAATTGTGCCGGGGTCGGAAAGATCTGCTTGGATTCGCGTGTGTTCTTCAATGTCGAGGCCCTTGATCGTCTTGCTGGTATCGCGCATTGCAAGGAAGACTTTTGCGCCACGGCGATGGGCTTCGGCAGCTGCGGCAGATCCTACGGCCCCAGTCGCGCCGAATACAAGGACATTGTCGGAGGAAGCCATGGTGTTGTGTCACTGTTGATGTGTGCAAGTGATCGTAATTTTCAATGAGGTGTGTGATGAGTGTAGACTAGAATTCTGCTCTGAGATAGTGGTTTTAATATGCAAGACTCTAGCGCTCCAACCAACTCGGGTCCACGACAGACTTCATCTTAGCGCTCCGAAGCAGTGCATGGTATTCGGTCGAATTGTTGGCGTTGTTGATGTGGCCGAGAAGACGCAATGGTGCCTCGTTGCGGCGTAGATGATGCCTGAAAAGGAAAGGCGGGGCAACATATTCGGCTGGCGCGAACGGAGTTAATGCACCATCTAAAACTTGATCAGAAGATGTCGAACCTGAACGATATTACATTATGTCCGTCTTGCATAACCAGCGGTAAGTCCGTACCTAGGTACCTCAATACCATATCCCCGTCCCTACGTCACGACATGCGCTCAGAGTAACCCGAACATCATTGCGACCACGCCGACGACACCAGTCAAGGGTCGACCGGCCGCACGAACAGCGGCACCTGTAGTTTGCGCAGCTTCAGTCGCGCTTTGGGTGGTACTGCCAGTGACAGAAGGCGTAGACGAGCTTGAGGCGCCCGACGTAGGCCTAGCAGATCCACCACTACTAGCGCTTCCAGACGCAGACGGTGTACCTTGAGCAACCGATGCTACGTATTCTTCAGCTCCGATATAAGCTTTCCAAAGTTGACTTCACATACCTGATCCAATGTTCGCGACGAGGGTGAAGGGTTGCTCTCCAAGGCTCGTTGCCCAACAGCCCAAGTAAGAATTAGCCGTGGACGCTCCGACCGATGCTTGAATGACTGCTGTGTTGCAGAAACCTTGATCACAGCGCAAAGAAGTTTGAGATGCGAAGAGTGTTCCAGCCGAACAAGACGTCCAGAAAACACAAGAGTTTCCTGAGCAGCACTGAGCGTAAGACCCTTCTCTCGAGAGCGTCGCAGGGAAATCGCAAGAGCGCGCCGCCGAGACTGTATTGTTTAGTTCGGGGGACAAAAGGTAAGTCAGGCAATCTTACAAGAGGATCCGCTGCTGAGGTAGCCCAGAAGAGCTGGGTCACTGTTCTGCCGAGGCCCTAGCAATTCAGCCCTTGCAGTGACCTGTGGGTCTGCCGCAGCGGCCGCAAGCGCAACAATGGAGCTTAAGACGACGGCAAACTTCATGTTGGCGTATGCTGAAGAAATGGAGATGCTATGAAGCTCGCGCAACGCGACGGGGCGCGACGCATTTATTGGTACCTGCAGGTGGCTTCAAGTCATTAGCCAAATGAAGCTTAGCTATCACGATGCCGGCTGACCGGTTATTTTGACCGGCCTCCTGCCTTTTCGTCGCGCGCTTGACCTAGGTAGGTTTCGCGAGGGATATAAATAGGAAGGAATGCTTGTGTGGTATGTCAATTGAGCTCAAGATGTGACTTCAAGTACTGTACACACCATGGCCCCAAATCAGAGTCAGAATCCCTTGCGCACATTGTCCATCGCTTTACCGTAAAATCTCAATCCATCTTCTCCGTTGTCACAGGGACATTATTGACACCTTCGTTGCTCGCATCGCTGACCACGCCTGATCTCGTCATTCCTGGAGTAGCAGCTCCGTAGCCATTGAGAACCATCATATCGCCCTCGACATCATGAAAGTACTTGTAGTCGAGACCGCGGAGCTCATCGTCTTCTGTAGCTCTAATATGACAGCCAGGAATCTTGTTGATGAGGAAGAGCAGGATGATGGAGATCACAAATGACCAGGCTGCACAAGTCGTCGCTGCTGCAAGCTGGTAGCCCATCTGGATCCAGTTGCGATTCCACCAGCCGCCGGCATAAGCATTGTTCACACCATCGAGCGCGGGCACATAGTCGGCCGCGAAGAAGCCCGTCAAGATGTCTCCAACGAAGCCTCCGACTCCGTGAATGGCGAAAATGTCGAGGCCTTCATCGACGCCAAAAACAGACTTGTACCGAACGGTGAAAAACGATGCACATGCGGTAAGGGCGCCGACCAAGCAAGCGACGTATATAGGCACAAATCCCGCTGCTGGCGTGATACCGACAAGGCCAGCGATGATCCCAGAGCAAAAGCCAACGATGCTGAACTTTCCAGAGAAGGCATACTCCAGCAGAGCCCAGGCCATGCCACCACCACAGGCAGCGAGGTTGGTATTGCATACGACGTATATCGACCTGATGGATATATTGGCCGTAGAAGCACCGTTAAAAGCGTACCACCCAAACCAGATCAGAATTGTCCCAAGGCCAACGAGAAATGGGTTGTGCGGACGGAAATGTGGTATCTTAGGGTGCAGCGAAGGTTCATCTTTGCAGTGTCGGGGTCCGAGCATCAGAGCCCATGCCAATGCTGAGAAGCCCGAAGCAATGTGTACAGGGCCACTTCCAGCAAAGTCGTATACGCCGAGCTTGAATAACCATCCTGAAGGATTCCATTCCGCGTGAGCAAGCACGTAGTATACGAACGTGGTCCAGCACAGCAAGAAAAGCATCGAGGGAAAGAGTCGACCGCGTTCCAGCATCGCTCCAGCCAGAATCATTGCCGTTGCCGTCACGAAGGTAAAGCCTGTAAAGATCAGTGTTCATTCCAATGTATGGTTTTGGAGATGCTTACCAAAGCAAGCATAGAGGATATCCGGGATGTCAGAGTTTGCCAGCGAAGGAGATGCGAGAGTGTGACGCAAGCCGGCCTTGGACAGATCGCCAAAGAACGGATTGGTAGTGTGAGATTGGTACAGCGAGTACCCGTATACCCAGAATTGTATGCCAACCGCACAGGCGCAGAAGAGACTCTGGAATATCATCGTAAGCGCTGCCTTCCTCCTGTGCATTCCAGCGTAGAGAAAGCCAATTGCCGCTGCGGGAGTTCAGTGGCTGAAATCAGTACTTGTCTCAGATATGCTGTGTGCATTCACGCTTACGAGTAATTTGCCTAGATTATGTCAGTTGCTGTGTTCACAATTCATACACTGATGCCTATCATACCAACACAAAATGGTCGAAACGAGCATCCAACACAAATCGCCCTTGTCATACATTGAGCCCAAGTCTTGGGTCATCACATCGCCTCCCAATGGATTCACCGCATAATCCGGGAATTCCGTAATCGGAGTGGGTGCAGGCAGTGCCGCCATGATTGCTGCGGCAGTGAAGGAGTTCTGGAAGTGGGTTGAAGGTCGTGCAGCTAAGTCGTGCGAAGCACTGGCTATGTACCCAGGTCCTGGGAGTATGCATTATCCAGAGGTTTGGTCACCGCGTTCTAGCCGAGTATAACGATACGCAGTCTTGCGCCCGGCCAATCGATAGCAGTTCGGCGCTACACATGTACCAGGGGAGGGTAACAGCACCATGCCTGGAATAGCCAGTTTCCATCCAAGGTCCTTATCGTGCGTGTCGTCTTGCCTTCCCCAGGTATTGGTATAGGAAGAAATGTTGCCAAGTGGGGCCAAGAGATAGGCGCTTCCGCTCTCCAACACTTGGCGAAAGATAACGGAGAAGGACGTGGGGAGACGTGGGGCATGTATAGACACCAACCAATTGCGAACCCTCATCGCATATTTCGCTACTGGCTATGTACGAGCTGTCTATTTATCGAAAATCTAAGTCGTTAGCCACTGCACTTCAAGTGACATGCAGCAGCGCGGCAAAGCAGTACTTACCTACAGCAGCGTGCAGTGCGGCAGCGTGTGTGGCCAAAAGCTGGCGAATTGCCGCGAGTCTCAATCTCTAACCACACAGGTCATTGAAATCATCACACTGATCCTACGACCAGGTCCCAACATTTGCGCATGCCCGTCGAAAGCGTCTCTTCGTCCATGGATGCGCTTTCCACCCACTTCCTCGCCGGCGGTCCAGCTTGGGTAGTCTTGATACCTTCGGCGTCATCGCATTCGATCTTGAAGTGATAACAGTGCATCGTAAGTCTGATGTGCGTGAAGACGTGCACTATTGGCGGGAAGGCTGCTACATGTTGCGCTTTGCTCATGTCGACAGTACTATCGCTAAGGCTTGATATGTACTTCTGCGCCGAGGCTTTGCGAGACGCAGTAGTGCTTGATGGCGACGATCTGTCCTGCGGGAATTGCCTAAGGTAGCAGAATTAGCAGATGGTCAGTGGAAAGAGGTTTCAAGACGTTCTGACGTACCACAATGATGCGAGCAGGCCTTGAGCATGAAATCAGCGTAAGGTATGGTATATTTGCAAGTCTGGAGCTTACCTTTGGCCGGCCTCTGTTCAATCAACCATCTACTACTCCCATCTGCAGAGCACAGCTCAACCATGCACACTGCGCATTCCTCTTCTGCTGCCTTCTTCTTTGCAACCTTCTTGGGAAAGAGCGAGCAATACGTTGAGGTTGACTTTGCGTTGGGCTTTGGCCCAGACGACGGGGCCTTGCGCTTTTTGTTGACGGCTGGAGAATGGTCGACACTGCCGTCTTCGCCCTCGCTTCCAACATTCGAGTTAGGTGTGCCGATAGCGAAATAAGATGAAAGCGTGTTCGACTGCTTAGTGTTCGTCTTCCTCTTCTTGGTCGCTTTTGGTGGCTCGGCTTCCTCAGTCTCTTCAGGAACGGTAAGCAAATCATCGGTGTCCAACAAGTCACACAGCGTACACGCATCTTCGATGTCTGGTATCGATGTTGGTGGTTCACGCTTGGTGGACAACGCCTGGCCTTCAGAGTACGCCCTGCAGGTGGATTGGATTGGACACTCTTCGCAATTCGGCCGCGGTGTGCAGATGGTAGACCCCAATTCCATGAGCGCTTGATTCCACTTCCCGGGTACTGCACTGGTGCTTTTGCTCGGATGATCTGACACATGTTTGATCAAGCGGTCTGCTTCGTCCCACAGAATATCCGAAGCCTTCTTATCTTTTGCGTCCATATAAAGACCAAGCTGTCGACTAAGCACCCGCGAGACATTGCCATCCAATACTGGTTCAGCCTCACCAAATGCAATGCTTGAGACGGCCCCGGCAGTGTATCTGCCAATTCCGGGGAAGTCTTGCAGATCTAATGCTTTGCTTGGAAGTGGGCATGGGGAGCCAGCTGACTTGGCAATCATGGCCTTTGCCCCTTCGTGAAGTCGAGTCGCACGCGAATAGTAGCCCAGGCCTTTCCATGCTGCCAAAACGTCGTCGTGGTTTGCGTTGGCGAGGTCTTGCACAGTCGGCCACTTCGAGACCCAGTTGTTGAAGTATGGTATCACGGTGGACACTCGCGTTTGCTGAAGCACTATCATGATGTTAGGTCCGCTGGTCAAATTCAGCTTTACGCAGGATCGAGCACAGGTCGCAATTGGGTGAACAGATCATTGTGCTAACGAGTCATGTTGTTGACTTACTGACTTCGCTCACCCACACTTCGTACGCTCTTTTCCCCAGCACAGTTCCTAATTCTTCATCCTTTCCATTGTAGTCTTGCGGGTCAATCCACTTCTTGCGCCACGGCATACTGCGTGTCTCCTCCACACTCTCGAACCAACCTAGCAATGCATCGCATACCGCTCTATCAACCATGAGAAGCGGATAGTGGTACGCCGCATGATGCGCCCGTGATGGTGGCAGAGCAGTTGGTAGAGGTGAGATTGGTTTTGAGATGGTAGCCTTAATGACTTTAGGTTTGGAAGCTGTTGCCGATTTCTTGCGTGGTGCCATTGCGCGTCGCACACACGAGAGTAAAGTTTGATCCTGAATGATGGAGGTGTTGCTGAAAGCTGATGGCACTCACTCGTTCAGGAGGGAGATCGACATCGCGCTAGACACGCGCTCTAGCGTGACGGTATCGATAGCGGGAAATCTTCGACCTCTGACGACGACGCGACCTTCACTCCTGCTAAGATATTCTTTGAAGTACACGCCTGCGTATATGTGAGCTCTATTGCCTTCATCCCCACGAGTCGGAATGTAACCCGCATTACTGCGTTTTGAAGCATACGAACGAAACCGCAGGGGTCTCCGTCAATCGAAAGCAGTCAATGCTGGCTGCGATGGCGCTTGTTTTTGATGTGCTCATCTGCCCCATCAGACGACGGCGAACTCCTCGTAGATATCTCGACTTTCGCTCGTGACCGACAACGCGTAGTACTTACCCCAGTAACGGCTCGGATGTTACCCAATCATCCGGCCGCTCCGTCAGCGCAATAACATCTGCACTCGAGGGGCGCAGTTGGAGGCCTGAAGAAATTAACAGTCAGCGAAACCTTCGCCATTGCATTGACCACCAAATCCGGCCTACACGAAGATCAATACCACACCATCATTATGCTGGAGTACCTCGCGGCCGTGGCGGCGCTGTACATGGGATGGAGCTTCATGTGTCTCGAGCTCAACCACAAGCGCGCCTCGACCATGCAGATCCCACTCGTTCGCGTACCAATTGATCCGCTGAATATCCCCTGGCAGGTAATAGGAACCCACGTCTTTACACTGTTAGATTTGCTGCCCTCGTTCCTTCTGCCATATTTCGTGCGATATATGCGCCGCGGCTGGTTCTTCTTGGAAAAGGCAGAGTCTCATCTCAAGTATGGGCCTGTATGGGCTATCGTTTCGCCTGGTGGGATACACATGCAAATTTGCGATGCGGAAGCGATCCACGACATGTTTGATCGCCGTAACGACTTCATAAGACCTGCGGAGAACTACAGTGAGCTTGTTGACGTATGGCAGACCCTTAGATATATGACTGACTCTTCTACAGCACTTCTGGAGGTGTATGGACCATGCATCTCGACAGCCGATTTAGACAATTGGCCTCGACACAGGAAAGTCCTTGCCGCCCCATTCAACGAGAGCATAATGAAGTTTGTTTGGAGCGAGTCGCTCAGTCAGGCAGAGCAGATGATCGGAGCATGGTCCTCGACTGGATGCGCCATCAAGAGCTTTGCCAAGGACACTCGCACCCTTTCTCTCAACGTCATTGCTGCCACGGGCTTTCGAAAGTCATTCAGCTTCCAATCTGCAAATGATGGACCTGGAAAGGTGGATGCAACGCCTTCATACCGCGATGCACTTTCGATAGTGTTGGACAATGCCGTCATTCTGATGCTGATCCCATACCGCTATCTGTCATCGCCATATTTGCCCAAATCGTTCCAGAAGATAGGAGCAGCCGGTGCAGAATTCAAGCAGCACATGCAACGTATGCTTGAAGAAGAGACCGCAGCTCTCAACCGCGGCGAGACAGGTGCCGGAAGTCTCATGACCTCCTTCGCACGAGCTCTGAACACTTCGGACGGTAAGTATGGGGGCGGCCGACTACCCAAGGGTCTATCCGTGAACGAAATCTACGGTAACATCTTCGTAATCAGTGAGCCACTACCATAAAAACAATAATATCTTTGACCATGACTGACGCCCGTAGATTTTGCCGGCCACGACACAACCGCCAACACGCTCGCATTCAGCACAGCTCTCCTCGCATCCCACCCAGAAGTACAAGAATGGGTAGCCACTGAAGTACTCCAGCTCCCTCCAGCCAACCAAGACGAATGGGACTACGCAGAAATCTACCCCAACCTCCTCCGCTGCCGCGCCGTACTCGTAAGTCCCATCCCCCATTCCCCATCCCCCCTCTAACCAACCCAAACAGTACGAAACCCTCCGCCTCTTCCCGCCCGTCCCCAACCTCCCAAAACGCACCAGCCCATCCCCCCAAACCCTCCGCATCGGCGCGCGCACAGTCACCATCCCGCCAAACACCAGCATAAACCCAAACGTCATTGCAGTCCAAACGCATCCGAGATACTGGTCCGATCCACTAACATGGACACCCTCGCGCTGGCTCACAACACACACCGACGGCCGAGAAATCCTCGTCGCGCCAGCGCGGAACACGTATCTTCCGTGGTCTGATGGCCCGCAGAATTGTCCGGGTCGCAAGTTCTCGGAGGTTGAATTTGTGGCTGTTTTGGCGCTGATGGTGCGCGAGGTTAGGCTGAGTGTTGTGAAAGAGGGCGGCGAGAGTGAGGAGCAGGCATGGAAAAGGGCGGTAGGCGTTGTGAACGATTGTGATTTGCAGCTTATTGTACGCATGAGGGATGCGGATCGATTGAAGCTTAGATGCGAGAGGAGAGTTTGATGGCAGTATAACTTTCACGGTGCGGGAGCAATTCGTGGTCGAACCAACGTAGCAGGCCCAACCTAGAGTACGGTCAAAGTACGGCCTGTATTTCCTCTAATATAATTTGTATAGGATTCTTACTTACCAAAAGACTACCAAGGATAGATATGTTTCTGTTTTAGGTTGCAAATATTGTTATACAAAGCTATTGCAGTTATTAGCTTGTGTGACATATCATCGATCACGAATTACTACCGCACCTGGTGATGCCGAATACTAGGTTGCGTTCAAAACGTCTTCAAAAACTTTGATAAGTTAAGTTACCTAGAACTAGGTCATGAAGTGACTAAATGAGATGAACATATGTAAAGTATCGCCGAAACCCCAGAAACTCTCGTATTCAACATCCTATCTCTTTTCTCTAATTCTACAACATCACTAAACCAAGACACAAAGTTTCACCTTCTACACGCCACAAGGCTGTATTGCCCAGCCATACAAGAAACAACAATATACCGCGAAATACCTCACCCACTTCCATACCCCACTTCCACATCCCCACAAGCCACTAAAGCCCATCAACCAATCCCAACATGTCACACACGACGCCTTGAGTTCCGCACTTCATCACTCCCTCATCCTAAAACCATCCCACGACATCACAGCACATCACAACACACCACAACACACCACAACAACCCCATCCCCATTCCCAAAAACACAACAACACAAAAGCAGCGACTCCATATCCAAGTATCTGAAAACGCCACTCTACATGCACACCACACCCAATGCCAATCCATCCAATCTCGATCCCAATCTCCTATCCGATCCAACCCAACCCACCCCCTCTAAACTCCCAGAAAACATAGGCCAAAACGATCCACACCACTACTCACTTGAGTTATCGCGGCCACCATCAGGGTATCAGCATTCCACTCCTCCTCCTCCAACAACAACCTGTGCTCGCTAAATCCAAAACCACCATACACAAGTCTAATCCAACTTCACTTCCCTCTCCCTTCCCTCCCATCTGTCCAACCCCTCTCACCACCCCTCTACCCAACCTCCCCACCACTCGGCCGCACAGCATGACTCTCCAACCACACATCCCCTCCCTCACCCCTAACCCACTTCCCCCACGCAATCCCATACGCCTCCTCAAGATCACGCACCCACCGCCTCGTATCAAACAGCGGACTCGTCCACCTTGACTCATACAGCAACCTACGCATCTCACTTAGTCGTCCACTCGCCCGATGCCCACGATACACGTATTCCGCGCCCAACCGCACAGCCTTCTCCTCGTAATCCTCATCAGAACACGCAATCAATTCCTTACTCGCCCTTACCCCCTCCGCGGATTTCGGCAGCGCGCCTTTAAGTATACTCGCCGCCATGCGACTGCACATCTTGTACTTATATCGTGGGAGCGTGAGGATCGGCGTCGCGGCCCAGAGGACGTCTGCAGCGGTCGTGTGCGCGTTGCACTCGGGGGTATCGAGGAAGAGGTCGCAGACGCGGGCACGGGATATGTGTTGGTGCTTTTGCGCGACGTCCGTGAAGATGATGCGGTTTGCGACGCGTGCGCCGGCCCACATGAAGGCTGTTTGCTTGAGGTTTGTTTCGCCGAGGTCGGGGAAGCGCAGGAGCCATAGGACAGCTTTGGGGAGGCGTTCGAGGATGCGAAGCCAGGTGCGGAAGGTGGTGGGCTCGATCTGTCGAAAATGTTAGCAATGGATCTGGTATAAAAGGGGACGTTGATGTGATGTGAACAGGAGTCAAAAAGACGTACCTTGTACAGCTGATTGAAGTTCCCCAGGATGATTGCGTCATCAGGTAACTCAGGAAAGATCTCCTTGCGCATTGCCCAGCGGCGCTCCTGCTCTTCATCCCAGGTAGGTTGCCGGCCTTGTGAGTCGGGTGCGCTCTGTCGATGATCGCAGCAGAAAAAGGTGTCGCGGCAGTACACGATGTTCTCGCCGTAGATCCAATCTTCGTCTGAACCGCCGCTGTTTTCATCTACGAGAGCGTCGTCTAGGTCGATATTGCGGCGCCAGGGACGGAGTGTGTCTGGCGGGACGGCGGTTTCGTCTGCGAGCAGGTAGTCACACCATTCGGCGCCGAGGGTGCCGGCAAAGCCCATGAAGGCCATTTGAATAGGCGCTGGACGTGCGGCGAAGACCTCGTTCCGTGCTCCTCGAGTGTAGCCGTTGAGGTTGATCAGGACGTGAATGCCATCTTTGACGATCTGGTTGACGAGCTTTTCCGCTGACCAACTGCTGGCGTCGTGAAACACAGGAGCTTCTCTCTCGATTTGCTTGCGATGATCCGAGTTATCGCTACCTGTGGTCGCGTAGCAGTAGGCCTTGACTTTCTTGCGATCGTGGAGGCCGAAGACAGACTGCATCAGATGTGCCAAGGGGTGGTTGTTGAAATCTGAAGAGACGTAGCCGACCTTCAGATATGGGTTTGGCGGAGGTGGCGGTTGATATACAGTTGCAGGAAGCCATGGCACTCTCAACGTTGAGCATGAGATGCGCAGACCGTTTCGCTGAGATATCTGGCGGATTTGCTTCGCTGACATAGGGCACGTAAAGGTGTGGAACGGAAGTACGGTCGGTGCGGCGGGAATGCTTAGGGCAGCCGGAAGTTGTGGCCTCTTGTAGCTGTCCAGAGGTCGTTGCTGTTTCGTGACATATTGATCTTGGTACCACTGCCAGGAAATCTGGCGTATGGCGCGCTCAACAAGTCGAATGACGCGAGCTCCCTCCCATTTCTGCCCTCTCCAACCTTTAAGAACATCCATCATATCGTTTTGCTTCTCTTTGACGTCGTGAGGGGTCGCATCAGCCAGAGCCAGGGGTCGTACGATACCGCGAATGAAGCTGTCATCCATCGATCCTCTGCCCCATCCTTCACCCTCGGAAAGTTGCTTCTTGACCAATTTTACGACCTTGCTGATCCAACCAGTACTCGGGGCACCAGACGTTCTGGCATCTCTTAACATCCCATCCTCGCCGACATGCCAGCGATCTCGTGCACCCTTGTCGTCCGCGATGCCTCCTCTTGAATGCCAGCCGCACACTGAATTGAGAGCGTTGGCGAGTCCGCAGACGGCCTCGGCAAAATCCGGGCTTGCTTTGACAGCTCTCTTGTAGTACAAGATGGCATCGCTGATCCGGCCTTTGTCCTTAACGGCGTTTGCGAGGTTCGCGAGAGCAATATCGAAGTTCTGATCACAGTTCACTGCTTGCTCGTACATCTGGATTGCGACGTCCAATTGGCCGATGTCCTTGAGAAGGCTACCGAGATTAGTGTAGAGATGCGCATGGCGCTTGTCCAGCTGCAATCCGTAATAGTAATATGCGAGAGCAAGAGCAACACCACTTCCAGGGACCAGACCTGGGATCTGTGGATGGAACGTGGAGTGTGAGAGGGATAACGCTCTGGAAGGAGCCGACTGTTGTACGCTGGCAAGCAAAATTCCGACGTTGTTGGCTGTGGACGGACTTGGCTGCAGCGAGAGTGAGAGGTAGTAGAGTGCCAGAATCTCTCGGACACCATAGTTGCTCTGGAATATCGATACTTTCGGCGAGTTGGTGGCCATACCGTCCTGGAAAATCTTCGCCAGAGACAATAGCGAGTTGCTAGTAGTCGATACTGCAGCTTTACGAGCCAAGCCATCAGGAACATGCTTGAGACCTGGAAGCTGGCCGTGTGGTGGAAAGCACAACTTTGACGTCGTCGTTGCTGCATCTGGCGGAAGCAAGATTGGGTCGGTCGATGGCGGCGCCTTACCACCGCCAGGAGTGCGCTCCGCAGTATCGAAGCCAACAACAGAGAGGAGGCGCCTGATCAGACTCTCGATGTCCTTGATCTGGTTGCCAGCTCCAACGAGGACCGCAACTTCAAAAGCACGTGCGGCTCCACTGTTGTCACCGAGGGCATAGAGCATATTACCCTTGGCGTGTACCAAGGCAAGGATACGGCCGTTGTCACAGCCAGGAATGGCAAACCCACTGGAACCGAATCCTGGTTGGTCTGATCCAGGAAGCTCGTCGAGGTCCTTGAAGATGGATTCATCATCGCCTTGGAACTCGAACACAGGCCGGTCTGACGCTTCTGAAAGACTTGGTGATTCACTCATAGTTGAAGTGGAGCGCTCGCTTTGCATTTCGAGGTTTCGAAGGGCATCGGTCTTTCTTACGAACCTCAGAGAGCGTTCAACCTCCTCGATGACTGCAACCGCCTCCTTGCCTCTAGAGTCGCCGCATAGCAGTCCAATGAGATGCTCCACCGCCTCAAAGTAACTGGGTCGCAGCTTTATGGCCTGTCTCCAGAAGTTCTCAGCTTCGCGTTTTTGATGAAGAGCGAGCAAAGTGGCTGCGAGATTAGAAATGGCTTCCACGTGGTCCTTATCCAACGTCAGGATGTGCTTGTACCAGTCTTGTGCCTTCTTGTAGTCGCCTAGTGCATAAGCGAAACATCCACCAAGCAGGATGCCATCGATCCAATTCCACGAGCTCTCTTCACAATGCTTCGTGAGTGCTTCAAGCGCTGATGCGGCTGTCATACTTGGAGGAACATCCTGACGATAACTCTGGTTGGCGCTTGCTACAGAGCCTGACGTCCGTCTTAAGGTGCGAGCAGGCTCCATACCTAACATGGAGGGCAACATCTGGTGTTGATGCGGCATGTTCTGCCAAGACTGTCGCTGTGCGGAAGCATCCAGCCCACCAACAGACCAGGCAGATGAGGAGCGAGAATGCGTGATGGTTGGCCTTCGTGACGTCTCGGCCCCTGAATGGGATGAGCGTCGTTCGATCGAAGGTGAAGTACTGCTATTTGAGGAGTCCGTCAGATTCGCTCCAGGTTGCCGTGGTGGTTTGGGATAGATATGCGGTCGGGAAGACGCGCGGCCATGTGCATTCTGGGACTGCTTCCGTGTATGTGTAAGAAACCTGAGAAGGTCGACATAGACCGCATGTGCCCAGGCAAACACCTTTTCTCTGGACATGCCATTGAGCGATTGTGGACCGTACTCTGCGAGCGGAGTTGTGGCTGGAGTTTGGTCAGCTATTGGCGTCGACTGACCAGATGGCAGCAGATCATGGGGGCGCTGGGTCGGTGGCAGAGGTAACGATGGATTTTGGTAGTCTAAAGCTTGGTTCGGAAGTGGTTGAGGATATGGTGAGAAATTGGTAGACTGCCGTGGGTAATTGTTGTACGAATATGGTACGGGGTTGAACAAGAAGGGATTTTGTTGTGACTGGTAATGTTGCATGTTTGGTACTGGGGCGTTGTACGACGTGTGTAGGAAGCCGCTGTGCTGAGGCTGAGGATGCGCCCAGTGAGGCCGGTGGTGGTGTAGAAAGCGAGGATCACGCATAGCAGCCGGCTGGTAGGGTGTGTAGGTGCCATCAGGCCAGTACGGGCCGAAAGGTCCATGGTCGTTGGACGCCGTTGGGCCTATTGGCGTTTGACCCGGCATTACCATGATACCTGCATACGGATGCTGAGCATACATTGAGTACGGTAAGAGTGACTGCAGCGGAGGGATCTGGTTGAGCATGGAGTCGATTTGAGGTAAGTGCTGTCCAGTCCTGCCAGAACCCGTTTCAAAGTAGAGACTCGGGCTCCAGTCTGATGACCCTTCTTGCCCATTGGCGCCAGGTGAGCGCAGAGGCAAGTCGTGCTGCAAGCCATATGGCAATCTCGATTCTGCAGTCACAGGTAAGAGTATATGCTTGGTCGCGTGCGGCTTGTCCATTTCCTCCACCGATGTGCCATCGTATGCGGCGGCCAACACTCCGTTCGGCGTCTTACGTCGAAGCAAGTGCTCTGGTGGTTTCAGTGAACCACTTCCCTCCGCGCTCTGCGAGTTGTAGGAGTTGTGCCTTGACAGTGGGTGGGCATACACCTGTGGCGGAGGATACTGGGCGAGGCTGCGTCCCTCGAAGTTGGAGACATTGCGCAGCGCTGAAGGGTGCGGGGCGTTGTGAGGTTGGTTCGTGTATGACCCGCGTGGGGAGAGCAGCGGTGGCTGCGGTGGTGGAGGGTATTGTCGGACCATAGTCATGGTTAAACAGGCCACCAGAAGGTTTCTAGGGCTACTGTGAGGCGCACAGCCAGTATTTCAAGGATCGAGTTTGAGACGGTAGGTCTCTTTGGGGTGCTGATATTGACGTCTACGGGGTCTGGAGTCCGTCGACGCTGCTCCAGCGCAGCTTCACCAAGACCGGCTGGTGCCAATGCCTTCGCGGAACTGTCGCCTGTCTGCTACGACTGACATGTCTCGTTAATTGTGACTAAGGCTCAGCGCACCGGGTGTCTCCGTGCTGGCTAGTCACCAGCAGAGACCCCGGTATTTGGTGAGTAGGGTGCTGTCGCTGTCTGTCACAGTCCGCACCAGAGATATTCCTGGAGGCGCCGTGGGAGGTTGTTTCGGAGACTGGTGGGGAGGGCTGCAGGTTTTGCGCGGGCCCAGCTGTCAGCGGGCGATGTACGAGAGAGCCGTGTCTGAAAGCAAGGGCGGTCCTCTGGACGTGTTCCTTCGGTCGTCCACTCCACTTTTCACGCTCTCGAAGCCTGGAATGTGGCCCGATGCTCGCATGCACCACAGCGATGCAGTCCCCTCACAGCGTCTGCCTGGTGCAGATGCAGATCCGGGGCGCACTGAATAAGAGCCAGACTACGTCGCGGGGACGGGCTTCAGAATGCTGAGGGAGCACAGCTGCGGGTTTCGAAGCGCGGGATAAGCGTGGTACGGGATGCAGCAAGGCGCAGCAGCGGTCCGGAGTGGCATTCGCGCGCCCGTCAACCGTCAAGTTTCGCGGAGTGGTGCGTGTCAGCGCTCCAGCACGCCGGTTCGCAGGACCAAAGACCAGATGGCAGCGACAACGAGAGGCGGGTGCGACTGCTTTTGCTTGCACGGAAAGGTGGGCGCGAAGGTCAAGACTCAAGATGACGAGGTGCTTGGATGCGGCGGAGGCTACGGGCAAACAGCCAACAGTCGCTCAATCGTGGCGTCGAATCCCTGTCGCTGGCGGACGCTGGGTGCTAAATACAGGCAGTTTTATTTGTCTGGGGCGCCCGCTTGGATCGTCGATATGGCATGCCCTGGCGGTGACGGACACCACGCTGCAGCTGCCCTAGAGCATGTCTAGTTGCTAGTCTACCACACCGGCTGCATTCATTGGAGTGGTTGCAATAACGATTAATTCACCAGTGGCTTCATAGTCGAGTCTGGTCGCTCTGGTCACGGCAGCCTGCGAGCCTCCAGCCGCGAGCAATGGAGACGGTGGCTTACATGCACCCTTGTCCATCCAACGTCGTCGATCCACCGCAACGCCAATCAGGCCAGCCATCCGACCTGAACGCCGTCAATGGCTCAATGCTGGTGCCGCAATATCCACCACCTGCAAGTCGCAGCCCGCGTCGCCCGATTCTTTGTCGACGCATTCATCGTTTCCGGCTTGCACCTTCTCCACGAGTTGCGCCTGGGACTCTTTGTGTTTAGCCTAGATTGCGGCGCTCACTGCGTGCTATGACAGCAGTGACCATCCTGAACGACGAGCAGCTAGGAGGCGAATCATGGAACGTATGGTGGAGCCCTGTCAGAAGCAAATGCAGCGTCTCACACCCGCCGATGCATCGCAGAGCAGCCATCACACGGCGAAGATGTGCGTCTGAAACGCGGAACGGGCATCATCACATCACAAGACAAAAGCTATATGGGGTTCACGTGCATGTAGACCAGAAAAAAGGACCACTGAAGCCATGAGAGACAGCGCGGTGAGTAAGAGGTCATCGTTCATCTTCTTCACGCCAAAATAGGCCTATACCATGGTCTGATCCGAAGAAAAGAGGTAAGGGCCAGAGTGTTGGTGAAGTGGTGCATCACGTATGTGCCTGTGGCCGCAAGGAGCTCTTCATAGAGGCGCTATCAACGTGGACTGGTGGGTTACTTATGACGAGCATGACATGTCGGAAACTTGGACGTCAAACCGTGTACTTGATACTGCAGTCTGTGTTTGCTGTGAGTCTGTACTCCGAGACACCGCATGCGCCTAGGCGATACAGGGCGGCGCCTCCAAGCGCCAGGCCATGGGGTGGGAATGGAGAGCGCGTCCCGATGAGCGCAGTCGGAGAAATTGACCGGGCAGTCTTGATGAAAGACCGGCTGAGTCAAGTGAAGCGGTGATAGAACGCTGAGCCTGATTCGTGATGTTCTGACACGGTTGATGAGTTTGGAGCAGATGCAGAAGGAGCTGCGAAATTGTATGGTGTCAGTCTGCGACGACGGTAAGATTGACACCTGCAGCTCCAAACAAGAAATCTGCGAGAGTCCAGTGAAGGCGCACAACTCATGTCTTGCGCGAATGTTGATGTGGTGTTGATGTAATTGCTCGAGAGATTGAACACGCAGCAGAGATTTTGTTCGCGAAAGTCGCTTAGTCACCACCGGGCCGCTGAATCGCCGGCCACTGGCGTGCCGAGCTGTACTGCATCCAGTTTAGAAACTGCAAAGCAACTTAAGTCCACGGTGACGTTGCAACATCTCTTTTCATCACACCAGAGTTCCCTTTCACCCCCACCCCACTTCCTGACCCTCTCACCTTCACCTTCACTTCTAATCAATTCAGCAATCCAAAATGAGTGACGAAGTGGCACAAGAAAGCGGACCGCCGCAAGGAGGTCCCCCACCCGAACCCGAAGGCCTTCCCATCAACATCCAAGGACCAAACGGCGAGCGCCCCACCCCCGAGCAAATCCAACAGATCCAACAGCAACTCGCCGCCGAAGCAGCAAAACAGGGCATTTCAGTCCAAGAATTTGTCCAAAGAATGCGGCAGCAAGCCATGGCCCAGCAGCAGGCGCAGATGCAGGCGCAACAAGAAGCCCAGCAGCAGCAGCAGCAGCAGCCCATCCAGCCCGGCCCGCCCAAGCCCGAGGCCCTCGCTGTCGCAAACTGGCTCAAGACACAGGACCTGAAGCCACGAACCGTCGTGCACGACGAGAAGCGCAAGGACATGTTCAGAGGTAACCCATCCCTACAACCCAATCCTCCCCAAGACCCACATCTAACGAGTAAACAGTCAAACGCGCCATTCGCGCCCTCCACTCCCCCGCCTACCAAAAAGCCCGCACTAAGAACCCCCTCCTCCCCGAAGTCCACGACCGCGCCTCCGCCGAAAACACCTTTAAGCTGCTCCCCCTCTCGCTTCTCGCCCTGCGCGTCACCAAAATCGGCGATGAGCACGACGCGCCCGGCCACGAGGGGCACAACCACGGCAAGAAGAAGCGCGTCAAGGGCCTGTGGGACGTCAAGATCGAGCAGCACCAGGAGGCCAACGATGACAATTACTACATCTGGCTGTACGAGGGCTCGCAGTGGAAAATGAAGCTGTATGCGGCTGGTGCGCTGGTGCTGGTTATTGCGATTGTGCTGTTTCCATTGTGGCCGCTGGTGCTGAGGCAGGGTGTGTGGTATCTGAGTATGGGCATGCTGGGTCTCATTGGGCTGTTCTTCGGCATGGCTATCGTCCGCCTGATTCTGTTTATCATCACCATGTTCGTGAAACCGCCGGGTCTCTGGCTGTATCCGAACTTGTTCGAGGACGTGGGGTTTTTCGATTCGTTCCGGCCGCTGTGGGCGTGGCATGAGGTACGTCACACAAGTCAGTTCCCTCATGATCAACATGCTAATGAAGATACAGACACCAGACGACATCAAAGCCAAAAAAGCCGCCAAAAAGGAAAAGAAAGCCGCAAAACAAGCTGCCAAAGCCTCGGCAAATGGTCACGGACACGCACATGGTCATGCAAAGAAGAGCAAGAAGGGTGGCGCGTCACCTCTACCTGGCACTGCTACGCCCGTCCAGGATGTCGACTCAGCGCCGCAGCCCACGGGCTCAGAAGCTGCGTCGGCGGGTGCGGCGGTGCAGCGGCAGCCTCAACGGGCGACTGTGGAGGAGGTGGAGGACGAGTAGGTAGATTGAGGGATAAGAGGGAAAGGGGGGTTTGAGAAGGTGTTGCATGGGTTAGCTGGCGTATTGGCGCTGGGATATTGGTGCTTGGGCTAGAAATGGTCTTGCGATGGGTCACTATCTTGGCTGATTGAGTGTATTGGACAATGAGATGCGTTTATTCTGCTTTTTACTGCCTTTTTCTACTCTTATGTCGACTCACATTCAAGACATGTCGGAGCACAGAAAAGGCACTCATATTCACATACACATCTCTGTCTCCATTTCCATTTACTCGCCACAAAATGAAAATCGGAGGAGATCCGAACGTCTTCCCTAGCCTCCTTGACAATGGCACATAACCCACGTCGCACTAAACACCCATAATTCCACGCCTATGCAATCCCCCCATTCCCACACCGACACCCAAACGCCACTCCATGCCCAGACGCCAAAGAAACACAATCAAGACAGAAGTCCTACTCCGGCACATCATCCCGTGCCACCTCGCCAGCACTCCCCGCAGCAGGATTAAGTCCAGAAGACACAGAAGGAGACTGCGTGATCTGGCTCGTGGGATTCGAGTCACTGAGTTGGCGCTCTGAGTACAAGGTTAGACATGTGCATGTACACAATAGCATCAGGGAAGGGGGGTGGAAGACATACCCAATTCCCTAATCCTCTGCTTAAGCATCTGATTCTCCCGCGTAAGATTCTGCGTCTCAGCCTGATAAAACGCGCTCTCGTCTCTGCCCGTCGCACTCGCGCTACCGGGCAACATGTCGTCGTAGCCGTGTACACCGCCTAGACCTGACATTGGGCGCAGAGCCGGAGACCCCGTGTGTGAACCGCCCCGCGAGCGGTCTGCGAATGAGGACTGGCGGCTTATAGTGCTGTTGAAGTATGGCGAGTGTGAGCGGGGAGGCTGGTGTGTGTGGGCGTGGAAGGACATTGAGTTTGAGCGCTCGGATGTTGGGGTTGAGTCGTCGACGGCGGAGGTGGATGTGGATGTGTTGGGGGGTTGGGTGGCAGTGAGGGTGGAGATTTGGGCTTGTTGAGTGCGGATCATGTTGAGGAGGCGGTTCTAAGCAACTCATTTTTATTAGTAGTCGTTCCTATGTACACTCCTACACACCAACTACATAGACGAACTTACCACCTGCCCCTCCTGCTCATACTCAATCTCCTGGTGCAGCTCACCCAAGCTAGGAGTGCGCTCATGGTGATGATCATGATGCGGACTTTGCTGCGCTACCCGCGGACTGCGCTGCATTTCTCCAGGCGCTGGGACGGCGGGGTCGTTGAGGTTGAGGTTGACGCGTATGCTGGAGCGCCGGCGCGCGCGCTCGACTTCGCGGCGCATGCTACCGGAGGAAGGGCGGCGCGTTTCTTCGCTGTGCATGCCGGCGTTCATGGCGGCGGTTGCGGCGAGGGAGTGCGGGGACGAGGAGGACATGGTGCGTGAGGCGGAGGGGGATGCGTTGCGCGAGGTGCTGTTTGTGGGGGAGGGGGATGCGAGGGGGGAGGGGGGCAGGGAGTTGATGTCTGGGGCCATGGTGGTGTGGTGGTGCGTAGAGTAGTATTAGAGATGGAGATTGTTTGGCATGAGGTGATTCTTTTGGTGTCTTCAGGTCTCGTGGTGTTTGTGGTATCGATTGCAGGTGAGTGGGGTGATTGTGAAAGCCCCACCATGACATCGCTCCACCAAACCAACTCAGGTCAGACAAGCCGCTAATAATGTCAGGTACCCGGGCGCGAACAAACCGGCTGCACCCGGCTAGCAACACCAACGCCTAACGTCGCTTTCATTTCCCTCTGTTGTTGACACTCTGCACGCGTTCGACGTGTTTTTGCGCGCTCCAATAGCCTCTCGGCGCAGAAACCCCCGCGTGACGACACGCCACTCCTTCCGTCCTGGATGAGACGGCCGAGGGAACTGTCTCCGCATCACACATGCACGTCGCCGCGCCTAGTCACGCTGAGACTGCTGCGAGACGCGACACGTGCTACTCTGTCCATCATCGCAGGTCTGGCGTGCTCGCACGCGGCTAAGTTGCACGGTATTGTGCGACAGCGTGCTGGGCCCGGAGAATTGAATTTACAACGTGTTCAACGGCCGTGGTGCAGAACGTGCAAGGAAACACCAAGAACTTTGTCAATAACGACCAGTCTCCATTTTATGTTATGGAGTCGGCGAATTGCACATCGGCGAATGGGCCCAGACACATCTGAGATCGACCGCGCCTCTGATCAAGATCACTCACGGCACAAAGTGATGAACCCATGCCGGGAACATCAATTTGCCGAATGTTGGTTTGGGGCATACCTGATGCCCCTTCATAGATGTCAGACCTGCCATGGCATTTCGCACGCATTTCGGCACTCCCCAGAGTCTCTTTGTGCGCTACAACTTGACTTCCACGCAAAGTCTTCTCGAGGCAGACGGCGCAAAGTGAGGTGCACTACAAAAGTATCTTTGGGCCTCGTTTGTGGCCAGTGCCCGCCGTTCGCGTCGTATCAAACACGCCAACGTTCTGCGGGTACATGGTCTGGGCCTAGCGTGCAGCGCCATTACATCCAAGAACCTTCGTAGCAATAGGGGGGCCACCTAGAAACCCCTGCGACATCCGAGTCACACACGGCGGCGGCCATGGGGTGTTCCTTGCCAATATTCGTGAGCAGATGGCTTGTCTTCTGCGGCAGCTAAGGCTCGCACACTTCCCCTCTTCACGACTCTGTCATTGATTGAGTTGACTGCTGTTTCAGCTCTTTGCTCTTTGCTGTGCTGCGTCCTTAATTGCAGCGAATGCTCGTCACCAGGGGCATATGTCCTGTTCTCTCGTTTGATATTCGTTTCCGCATCACTTATACCCGACCCGCTATACCACGCTCATTATTCGACACGTCTTACTTGCAATCACGCTCTCTACACGCGCTTTGATCACCGAAATCACTCAGCAATCATTCCTCCTCGTCTGTCGACTGACTTTCGCGCTTTACGTATTCTCACCGTACGAAGACCGTATACCTGGTCGTGGAGCAAGCCTTCCCTGTCAGAGGTCTGTCTACATTAAAAGCTCGAGTCGCAGTGCGACCCAACTTGCGCAGCCCGCACCAACACCCAGCCAACCTTTGGAATCGTCACCAACTGCGCCGTTTGGTTGATCCCACCTCTTCCGGCTCTGAACAGCCAAACAAACAGCCAAACACGCTATCATGGCTTTGGCATCGTCGCAAATCTATGTAGCCACATACGAGGCTCCCTCAGACAGATACCGCACCAAAAGCAATGCGCCAGCTCGTGGTCCAGAGTTACCCCCCATCTCACGATGGCGATTTGGTCGGTCGTCCACCAACCTCCGGGAATCAGCCTCGGATTCAAGATCTTCGTCGTCTACAGGCCGATCCGGCTCGATCCGCCGAGCCGTTTCGCCAAACCCAAGTGTGCCCAAGCCCGAGAAGTCCAGTGCTCCTAAGCTCCAGAAATCTAGTGCTCCTAAACTCGAGAAGGCCCCCTCAAAGATGTCGCTCTTCAGCCTCTTTAGCCGACCCAAAGTAGAGACAGCCCGTGGCCACGTAGAAGTCGGTCTGGCTGTCCCCATGCAACCGCAAACACCGCCGAAACCCACACCACAAGTATCAGCGCCAAAGTCCTCGCTCCGACACAATCCCCCACCACCAGCACAACAATCGGTACGATCGCGATCAAGTCAGATGTTCCGACCAATGTCTATGCGACCGTCGGCTCCATCAAAAGAATTTGGAAACTGGGAGCCTCCCCCACTCTTTCAAGCATTCCCGCAGTCAGTGAAGCATGCCACAGTACAAGCATGCATCTTCGCCCCCGAGGTGTTGATGAGGACACAAAGTCAGAGGAGGCAAGCCGAGATGATGCGTGAGAGAATGGACAGCACACGCGATTTGTCCGTCATCTCGGAAGATGGCTCGGAGGCTAAACGATTAGAAAAGACACACAAGCGACTGATATCGAACTCTGTCCTGAACCCACCGGCGCCGGAATTGGTCAACAAGATATACATCCTCGTCACTGCTGGGTATGTCTTACAATATGCGGGAGAGGGCTCGTTCGACCGATCGCCGGAGAAGGTGCTGAAGCTGGGCAAGGAGTCTGCGGCTTTTGCATGTGATTTGATACCTGGAAAGCACTGGGTGCTGCAGATCTCTAGCCACGCCTCTGATGACGGATCCATTGATGCTGGTCCCAAGAACTCGCTCATCTCGCGGCTACGGTCGCAAAACAATGCTGTTCGAAGGTCCGCGGCCAGCTTCCTGCTTGTACTGGAAAGCGCGGAAGAGATGGATGCTTGGATGACAGTGGTGCGGAAAGAGATTGACAACCAGGGTGGCATGAAGGCCAAGGACGACTCGAGCCGGGCATCTTCTTCCACAGACGACACAAGAGACACCAAATCTAGTGACACCACTAGTCACCGATACCATGTACAGCGTGACCCGAAAGTACCCAGCAAGATCGGTCCCGTCGACTCGCCTTTGCAGTCGCAATACAGCTCGCCTCAAATCGTCACTTCCGAGTGGGACTCGAGCCGGAGCGACCGAACTGAAAGCATCGCAGAATCTTCCAGTGGTCAGTCATATCCATACGGGAGCCAGAGACAGTCAACCGAAGCCTCATCGCTTGCCACCACTCCGGTCTCTGTAGACCAGGTTCAGCTTGACTCGCTTCGCGGTCGCTCCAGGTTCTCTTTCATGTCTTCTGCTACATCACTCTCTGGTCACGGAACCCGCAATACGTCAAGAGAATCGTCACCTGGTCCACAATCGCCACTCAAGGAGTCCCCTCCAGCTCTTGAGGCCGAGCCCCGCAGCGCAATGTCTCTCAAGTCATTCCACATGAATCCCAACAACAGCATCGCGTCGCGACGGAGGTCCATGCAGCCTCTCCCCGTCACGAACGAGAATTTTGCTCCTGTTGATATCGAACTTCCACCGCGCCAACGGCACTCCTTGTTCGGACCAGCGTCTCCGAAGATGACAGACGTCGAGCGACCGGCCGCTATGCGTGACATATCGCCAATAGCAGCTCCATCATTCGTACCTTTAGAATCCGGTCCCGAGAGCCCAATAACTCGCGAAATTCCGATCGCGCCCATCGCCCGCCCGACTCGTCCCCACGTCCGGACTAACCTCTCGAGCGAAGTGCTTGCCACTACGCGGGAGCGAAGCCCAAGCCTCAGCAGCACCGGCACGCGTAGCCACTCTAATCCTCCACGACGAGACCTAGTGTCCCCACCACCGAAAGCTCCAGCACCAATCCCCCCGCCATCTACGAATCGCCAGTCTGTGATGAGTAACTCTCCTGTCCTCCCGATGAGACTCAGCATGTCTTCGTCCACACTTGCAGAAGCGAGAACGCAACGCCGCCTCTCCGCTGCCCCGAAACCTTTCCTGCGCCCATTCCCCGTGCGGCCACAGCAACAACATACCGAATCGAACCGCCGCATGTCGTCCATGGCACCTACTTCCGCTCCTTTCCAGCTCCACATGAATCCCATGCGCTCCGTCACAGCGCCCGTGCGACCGCTCCAGACAGAACAACCAACCACTCACCCGCGCCGCATGTCTTCCATGGCTCCCACTAGCGCCCCTTTCCAACTCCACATGAACCCCAGCCGATCCGCCTCCACCCGCTCACCCACATCACCAACCTTCCCATCCTCCATGCACTCCGCCTCATCCTCTATCCAAAGTCTCCGCCGCCAATCCGTCCAAGGCCGCACAAGTCCCGCGCCCTTCCTCCTAAACTCAAACAGGCCCGTGCGAGCCATATCTTCAACCCCCAGCTTCCTACCCGGCAAACGCACGTCTGGCACTATCATCCCCTCGCCCACCAAAGTCGAAAGCAGCACGTCCCCCGAACCAGAACCAGAAGCAGAACAGCAGCCCAACATAGGGCGGCGCCGCAGTCCATCCGCAGCAACGCGCTTTCCCTCCCTGCCTCAGGATCAGCATAGGAAACGCAGCCCTTCTGAGTCTCCGGCGCCGAGTGCGGGTAGGCGGAGAAGTGAGTCTACGCTGGCGTTGCCGCCGCCGTTGCCGCCGCCTAATATGCCGCTGCCTACGTTGCCGGTGAATGTGGCAACGCAGAAAGGGCCGCTTGGTACGCCGCCGTTGTTGTCGTTGCCGCCGGTTGTTGCGCTGCCGTGTTTGCCGGGTATGCCGCCGACTAGGGGATTGCCGTTGACGCCGCCGGAGAAGGCATCTACTTCCTCTGTGGTGTAATTTTATGTTTGCTTTTTCTTTTTTTTTGTTTGGGGATGTGAGAGTTTTTCTGGTTTGGTATCAGGAGTTTCTATCAAGGCCTGGGGATTACAATCACGCTGTCACGCCTCATTTCCTTTTCCTTTTATTCTGCTTTCTTCGGAAAGGACATTGTTTGTTTTTAAGGTGTTTGATACCATTTTGCTTCTTTGCTTTCTTGTTGCTTTTCTGAAATGTGTAGCATAATTTTTGAGTTTGTTAGTATTATTTTATTGTATGACATTGTTAGGGATACTTGGATTAACGGCCGAAAAGAAAGTGGGAAAGGGAAGGAGATTGGGTGGGAGAGGAGTGTATAGGAAGATGGAAAGAATAGGGAAGTGAAAAGAATGGGAGAGTAGTGAGTGCAGCAATGACACCGCTTGATCCTTTGTGCTTCTTGCTGGTTCTTGATGTCTACCACTTGTTGTTTTTCCACGATTTCTTTTGAACAAACCTCCTCCCTAACTTGTGGCGATCAGGCTGCTCAAACGAACTACTCCATAACTTCCCGGGCGTCTATAAGTGTCTGTCGCTCCTGCGGATCTTGCATGTGTGAGTGCAGCACTTTGATGGGCAGGGATGCGGTGTCGCGTGATGGTGCCGGTCTGTGAAATGTGATTGCAGCGGTGAGGTGTGGTGCGGGGTGTAGCACGAGGGTTGGTGGAAGGCATTGGCGTGGGGAAGTGTGAGTGTGACTGACATGGCGATGACGCTCCGGCCTTGTTTCTTCATATCCACAGATTAACGGCATTCCAACCCCGCGACATGCCTGACGAGACACGCTGAGTAGACATGGTGTACTCGATTCCGTCCTCTTCAAAGTCATACCCAGCGTCGTCATCCGAGATGTATACCGGATCGACCTGCGGGATGTTCACGTCTGGTTTTGCACTGGATTGCGATTGTATCGCGGAATTAGTGGTTGCGAGATTAACTTTCGCTCCATGGCGCAGGAGTAGCTCTACGAAAGGTGTGTCTCCTCGACGCCAGGCGTATTGTATTGCAGTGGTAGATGAAGAATCTTCGGCATTCACGTCAGTGCTCCCTTCTGGGATCAGGAGCCTGGCAGTTTCAATCTCGCTGTGCAATGCAGCGTAGTGCAGCGCTGTCTTCTTTCCGTTGTCTTTGCTCGACGGCGCGATTTTCTTCCGGTGATCGTGGTGAAGCATGAAAGCGACGAGGTGAGAATAAGGTCCTTGGGCCATTTTGTGGTACAATGTTTGACCCTGCTGATCTGGACCATATACAGACGGAATCAGCTCTTTGAAAAGGAAAGCCATGATGTCACACTCTCTGGACTTTTTCTGCTGCTCAGACTTCTGGCTAACAGTGGTCTGCTCGAACGGAATATTGTAGTATTGATCCCGCCTGAGCAACAGCTCGGCGACGAGCAGTTGAACGCTGAATACGGCTTTCCTGACAAGGGATATCGTGGTGTGGCGTGTATCCAACGAGTCCGTCCGTGGGTGGTCTAAAAGAAGGTGAACTAACTCCACATCTCCATGCTCCACAGCCCATAGCAATAATGATCCTTCATATTTCCCCGGGGCAGTGACTTCGATCCCATCGCATGCCATGAGTCGACTGACCATTTCGGTTCCTCTCGTTGCAGTATGGATTGCGTGGTGGAATGGTGTGTATCCATAAGAGTCAAGGGCGTTGATGGACACATTTGGATGATTCAGTAGCAGCTCAACCACGCCAACGTGTCCAGCTCTTGTAGCCGCATGCAAGGCTGTTGTTTGTCCTCTGGCGTGAAAAGACCCGTTGACTTCTACCTGAGGGTGAGATAGCAAGGCCTTTACTGTATCGATTCTCCCATTTAACGCAGCTCTTATCAGCGATGTGTATCCTCGACCATCTTTCGCGTTGATCTCACATGCTCGACTTTCCACCAGCAGCTTCACTATCTCCGTGTGTCCTTTAGCTGCTGCAATGTGTAAAATGCTTTTATGTCCGAAGTAAAGGTTTGGATTGAGCTTGTTGCAAGCCAAGAGGCATTTGAAGGGTGCGAGTCGGCCATGTATCAACGCGACATACAAAGTGTTGCTGACTGTCGCTTCAACCCATGCGCAGCTAATGGCAGGTGATTGGAGGAAAGTCAGAAGGATAGAGCTCTGTTCCAGTTCGGTGGCTCGTCTGAACATGTAAGCTCCAACATGTTCCAGCAAGTGATCGCCACGACTGTCGAGAGCCTCGCGAAGTGTGTCATCAAGGCCCAGCCGAATGACGTCCTCTGCAATTCTCTGCGATACGTTTGCCCCTTTGCGTAGGAGCAATGTCGCAGCTGGGTGGTCTTGGTTTAGCACTGCCTCATGTAGCGGTGATCGTTCTTTCTCGTTCAAAACTTCAATTTGAGCTTCAGCTCTCAAGATACGTTCAATCATCTCAATGTGGCCGGCTTTGACGGCGCAATGCAACACAGTCGACCCATCATCGGCTCTCACTGATATGTCGGCGCCCAGGTTTAGAAGTCTCTCCAGGAGACCCATGTTGCCCGTGCTTGCCGCTTGCATCATAGCTGAGGAAGTACACAGCGGTTGTTGTTCGATCGAAACATCGGTGCTTTCTCCAAGCACGGTCATGGAAGGTCTTGCACGTTGTTTACCCCGGCGGGTCGGAGGAGCCAACGGATGGTCAGGATGACTCTTGCGAACATGTTGTCGAACATTATCGTGGCGCGTAGCCTTGAATTCACAGCCCGGTACTACGCATGGATGTCTAGGCTGGCCAACCCTGTGACGAGCAAGGACATGGCGGTTAAGGTCTGCTCGAAGCGCAAAGGAAACTTCGCACTTGTCGCAAGGGTAAGGCTTTGAGTGAGTGTTGAGATGCTGACTGAGCGGATTAGCTCTTTTTTTGGTTGCTACTTGAGGAAAACATGAGGCTTACTTGTACTTTCCAAGAGATTTGAAAACCTTGGAGCAATTATCGATACTGCAGGAAAAGGTCAGCTCTACCACCTCCATGGTGTAGAGGTACTAGATGCGGACGTGGTTTTCATTCACGCGGGAAGGTAGTAGTGCCATCCGGACAGTGAACGAATTGCAGATTATCGAGGCTTGGACATACTCGATGAAGGATCACTTTGATACTCACAACACCCACGAAGGCAAAAAACACCATGTCACATGATCGTTGTCTTTTCCAAGTTTGTGCGATTCGACAAATGCGGCGATGGCTTACACAGCCCCAGCCAGCTGACCAGTCGAACAGCCAACCACGCAGTAGCCCCGAAGCCCTTTCTAATATCTTCAGCTTATTGGTCGCCGCATGAAAAGCGTTGCCTGGCTCTCAGCTAGACGCAGAAATGTCAGAACCCCAACTTTTTCACCACGGACTGTTCCTCTCACTCACCTCCACAGTGCATCACACCAAGCACCATCACATCTTCACAAACCATCACCTTCGCTCGGTCGCAGCCACTCAGCATGGCTTCTTCTAAGTTCAACGAAAACTTCACGACACACTCGACTACGACGGTCGGCGCCTTGCCAAATGCCACGAACACTCCACGCGACACTGCCGTTCATCTTACTGACTTGACGGCTGTAGAGTGAGTTTTTTTTTTCTGACGATGCAGATATGCCTTCCCGCAGCTCCTGGATTGTCCACGAAACCATTTGCTCGATCATGCAGGATCCGAAAGGGGTATCGCGCAACTGTCTAGGCTCGGAGAAGCTAGAGCGAGCATTATCTCAGCCAATGAACGCTCGCTGCCCTCGTGCCCCCTCTATGAGACACGTCCTTCGGAAAATGTGAGGCTCTGCGCGAGGCTGCCCGCTGGCAGTCCTCCGCCTTCGTCTCCTTGGTTGTCATCGGCAGACTTCAGCCTTGCGATCGAGAATGACGATCACGACACTTTCGAGTATATTCATCATCAAACTGATGCTGCCTCCACTTACCCCTACGGCAACCTGCTGTCTGCCGGATCCACCGCTTTCATGACCTTATCGTCTGTTGCTGACACGAACGTCGGCGACTTCTCGTTGGAAACTGGCCTATCTTTAGGGCAGGACGTCGACTGGATGTCATTTACCAACGATTTAGAGCTTCCTGTGGCAGCACCGTACCATCTCACAGCAGGCGCCACTGCTGTCAGGCATGGTCTGCCTAGCACAGGATACAGCCATATCACAACGCCATTTCGACCTGTGCATCAGAGAATCGCACCTGCTGCAACCAATAACGCTCTGAGCACATCCAGTGCTCAAAGTGCTTCGACAACAGGTCCTCAAGTTTCCATACAGTGCACCTTCCCTGGCTGTAACAAGACTTTTCGTCGTGTTGGTGATCGTCGCCGCCATGAAGGCAAGCATCAAGCTCGGGCCTACAAATGCATCGATGCCGACTGTCAGAAGCGTTTCTACCGTCTAGACAAGGTGCGTGATCACTTGCGTCAAGGACACGGTATCTTGTGGTGAGATGGATGATACTACCTTGGAAACATGACTGACAGGAGAAACGCTCTTGGTAGCCGAAGATCGGTATATTCTGATGGTCGATGGATTTCCTTCACACACACATTGTTCTCGGCTTATTGTTACTTGTCTGTCTCTACCGCCGCTTGTTCTTTTGTGCTTTAGTCCATGTTAGGAGTTATGAAAATTGTTTACAAGAGATGCTCCATTCACTTCCGAACAATGCTTTTTGTGATAACTGAAGACCAGCACATATTGACCTTAAAGTGCGTACCGTGGAAATCAGGTGCAGTCCCTTGTCATTACCCAAGATTTTGGTCAGGAGCCTGATATTATGTCACTAAGCGGTACTTATGCTTGGCTTCGCTACTTCTCGACGTTGATTGGAGTGTAAGATTTCGCGCAGCTTTCACCGCGAGATGCTCACAATGGGGCAGCTGTTGACGTTCACCGCTACAAAGCATTGACCGACGAACATGCTTCCGCCTTCAACGCATTCAGTCCCCACAACCCAAGAGCCCAAGTCGAAATAGTCCTGCGCTGACACTTGAGCTACTTCAGTGCCACCCTATTTCTGCTCCACGTGATCCTGTGTTTTGAAAAATAACAGTGGGCTCGTACGATTGGAACGATGATTGGCCGATGGCCCACAATTTAACGGTGGCCCGTGTCCAGCATAAGCGTGCTCCATGGGTAAGTTAGTGCCGATAGCCTCAAGAATGTACATTAAAAAGGTAATCACTAGAAGCTGCTAAGCTACAACTGGGGACTCGCGCAAGAACTTGTAAGTGAATGGGGAAACGTGGCGTTACATTGAGAAAGCTTGTCTCCACTTGCCTAGCACTTTGTACGCTAAGCTCCTTCACACCTGGACGGTTCTTCAGCTTCGTAACTCGATTCCAAAAATGAGCGCAGGGCATGTACTGGAGATGCTCGTCTCTAAAGCTCCGCTTGGATGCCAAGTATCAACACTACCAACACTTTAACCTGACATGAGGCTGCTGCTCCGATCTCGTTTCAGCAGCTAACCTGAGGAGGACTCTTGAGCGAGGCAAGAGTGTTTCCATGGATCCTCAATGGTCGTGGTACGTGGGAAACTTTGATATTCCTCCGGTGCGGTGAGATTCCAGCTGTGTCCCACGAGTAGCTCACCCATCCGGGCCGGCGACTCTTGGTACTACATTGATCGAGTATAAGAACCAGTGAGCACCCGACAACAATGGAAGCATCAGCAAAGTATTTCACGATCAACCTTCCGAACCTCACATCATAGCCATCATGGTTCACTTCTCTCTTCCACTCATCGCCCTTCTCACCTTGGCTACCTCCGTTACAGCAGCTCCTGCCACTTCGGCCACAACCTTCACCTTTGCCCAGTGGATCGAAGACATCATCGCCAACCCCGACGGGGACCATTTGACACCCGAGGAAGCCGTAGCCGCCAGAATTGCCGCGGTTAGCGCTGCTAATCCCCTAAACGTCAGAGCTGTTTCTTGCAGGGAAGAGCAGGCGTCATGGCGCAGGGCCAACGTAGGTCTTTAAACACCCGGGTCGAACTTTGTTGTATACTGACACCATGGGTCCAGGCAAATGATGCCGCAGGTTGCTTGAACGAGCTCGCGA
>Ga0265798_10001909_pt1 | contig 31326 bp, 25 predicted proteins | sample P3T30metagenome_FD_192430 | JGI IMG/M metagenome (GOLD analysis project Ga0265798, IMG submission 192430) | Plant litter microbial communities from East Loma Ridge, Irvine, California - P3 T30 | ecosystem: Environmental > Terrestrial > Plant litter > Unclassified | place: USA: California... | reverse complement strand
CCGGGGATGCTGTAGCTGACGTTGGCGATCCGGATGTCGCCGGCCGAGGCTACCGGGAACGGATAACCGAAGCCGCCGAGCATGACAAAGCTGTTGGGGTCGAGCCCGCCATAGGTCTGGCCGGCGCCGTGTGCGGTGCGGTAGCGATAGCGCAGCGCTTCGAGCATGACGTTCATGCGCCCGAAGTTGCCGCGGTAGTGCAGCGCCGCGGCATAGCGCCGGGTATCGCTGCCGCGGCCGTTGTCGATCTCGCCACGCAGTCCCGAGACACCGAGCTCGTGCTGACGGCCCGGCCCGACATGCCACGCCACGCGCCCCACCAGGGTATTGCGCTCGCGATCGGTCTGGCCGGTGCCGTAGCCCTGCTCGGCGTCGTCGGCGACGATATTGTACGAATAGCGGTTCGATGCGCCCGCCGTGTTGCTGCCGCCGCCATATGAACCGCCGTCGCGCGGGAAGAACCCGAGCTGCCATTCGACCGGACCGGGGCTGCTCGCATAGGTCACGCCGAGGTCGTATTTGTCTTCCAGACCGGCATAGAAGGCAATCGATTCGTAAAAGTTATTCGAAGCAAAAGGCTGCAGGCCAAACGGATTGCTGTCCACGCCGATGTGCAGCTCGCTCTTGTCGGCAAAGCGTACCCCGCCCCAGCCATGGTGCAGGAAATGCTGCCAGTAGCCGCCCTGCCCTTTGGGAAAGTTGTTGTAGCGGTACTGGGCTGAGCCGATCAGTTGGCCATCGTCGTAGTTGACGTCCAGGCGCGCCGTGTCGAGACCGAAAAAACCGCTGCGGTATTCGTCCTGCCAGCTCTTGTGGACGTAATTGAAACGGATCGCGCCGCCCACCGTCAGCGGCGCCTTTGCCTTTGCCTGTTCCTGAGCCGCAACAGGAACCGACAGCATGGCCATCATGCCAACGATACAGACGCTGCGACGGGCAGGCCTTGTCACTGCCGTGATTGCTTTGTTTCGATTTTGCCCGTCACGCGGCACTGACAACGGGTCGGGGTGGTTTACGGGAATACTGAAATACGGATTCACGTCGATTTCCTGAAAGATAATGGTGAGGTCGCGTTAGACAAGCGGCCGGAAACGCTACACGGCGCAAGACGCTGGCGAACAAGGAAACGATGCCTTCGAGGCGAATCGGCTGGTACCAACCTGCATGCGGGCGGCCGCATCACGGCGACGCGGATCGGGGCGCCTACCTGATCGAAATCCGGAGTCGACAGATCTTGTATTGACTGGCGAGAAAGCGGATATTCTAATCGCTTCGCAACATTTGCACAAATATTCATGTCTTTCTTATAATTCTGGCTGTAGGTAGTGTTTCGCTTGTCTCACTCGGTAGCGTCAGAATCGCGACGGCCGTAGTCAATCAAAAACTGCAGAATCCTGGATTAACCAAGGGTTCCATAAATCTGCGACCAATGCGGGCAACAGTTTTAATTCGTATCTAAGATCAATGCAGAATTTGGACATGAGATATGCTGGAGGCGAGGATGGGGAGTCGCACCCGTCCCGGCGGCTTTTGCAGGCCGTATTCTCACTGATAAAAATCAATGACTTAGCTTATAACGCTACACTTGACTGAACCGCCCCGGGTTTTGTAGCGGCTCCATTGGTGTATGAATGGCGTTATGAGGAACAAGCCAAGGAAGCAATGATTCATTGCTGGCCTGTATCAATCGATCACGAACGGAAGCCATCGAGCGCGCCGTACGCATGGTCAAAGCGGGTCTGGCAAGCCAACTTGCAGATTTACGGGGCCGGCAGGTTCAGGGCCAACGGCGGCGTGAGGAAACCGATGTGGCTCGCTGCACCGTGGCGCGCCTGCAGCGCAAAGCCGACCTGCGTAGCATCATGCGAGGCAAGGTCATACGCGCGACGGTTGCCGATGCGAACGCCCCATGTTCGCTTGCTCGGGACAAGCGGCGGGCGACCTGACGGTGCGCGATCTGAAACGGCGCTACCTGCGAGACATGAGGGGCGGCGTAACCGGATCAACGTGAACCGGTGTGCTCACGGGCGCGTCAGGGCACGCACTGCGGTCACCAGCCGGTCGAGCTGGCCGGTGCTCGTGAAGTACGACGGTGTCACCCGGATACAGCTGCCGCCCACCGGGCCGTCCCGCGCCACCGTAAAAATGCCGTGCTCGTCGGCCAGGCGCCGCGCCAGTTCGATGTTGGCCTCGAAGCTGGTGCGTCCGCGCAGGCGCAGCGACGTTACGGCGCCATAGCTGCCCGCTTCTTCAGGCGTCAGGATCTCGACTGCGGGATCGTCGTGCAGCCGATGCACCCAGTGGTCGCGCAGCATGCGCAGCCGCGCGCTGCGCTCGGCAAGCGGAACTTGCGCGTGAAAGCGCAGTGCCGCAGGAATGGTCATGAAGGCGGCCGCGTCCACGGTGCCCGAGGCCACGCGCGAGCGGATGTCGGACGCTGGATGGTTGCCGTTTCCCAGCTGGATGCCGATGTCCTGCAGGCGCTCCGGCCTGATGTAAAGGAATCCGGTCCCGAGCGGCGCGCCGACCCATTTGTGCAGATTGGTGCCGACGAAGTCGGCCTCCAGGTCGGGAATTTTAAAGTCGAGCTGGCCCCAGGACTGGGCGATGTCGACGATCACGTCGACGTTGCGCTGGCGTGCCATGCGCACGATTTCGCGCACCGGGATCGCCAGCCCGGTCCGGTGGCTGACGTGGGTCAGCAGCAGCAGCCGGGTGCGCGGCTGGCGGCGCAGCGCCTGCTCATAGGTGTCGATGACGCGCTGGCGCGTGGCCGGTTCGGGAATGGTCACCAGCGACACCGTCGCGCCATGGCGCGCCGCCAGGTCGTTCATCGCGGATTGCATCGAGCCGTAGTCGAGATTGCCGTACATGACCGCATCGCCCGTCTTCAGCAGCCGGTAGTTGGCGATCAGGTTCTGCAGCGATTCGGTAGCGCCGCGCGTGAGCTCCACCGTGCTGGTGTCGATGCCAGCGTGGTGCGCCACCGCTTCCCGGATCGCCTCGCCGCCCTGGCGGTCGAAGTCGCGCCGCATGTGCATCGAGTTGTGGCGGTTCAGGTAATCGATATTGCGCTTGAAATCGTCCAGGACCGGCCTGGCCATGATGCCGTAGTAGGCGTTCTCGAGATTGATGGTCCCGGGCGCCAGGTCGTACTGTCCCGCCAGCCAATTCCAGTCGACCGTCCCGGCCGCCGGTGGCACGCCGGGTGCGGCGGATCGAGCGCCGCGCGCCTGCGCGGCGCCGTGGAGCGCGCCGCCGGCAACGGCGGCAAGCGTGTGCAGCATGGTTCTTCTGTTCGGCATGGCGGTTTTCCTCCTGGCTGGTAGAGGTGCGCATGCGGCGCATGGGCTCGGCCTTTACCGCCCCCATGCTAGCGAGAAAAAGTCACTGATGCAATACTACTGCATTAGCACCCGGTCACCCGGCACCGAAGCGGCAAGCCGCGCCGCTGCGCTCCATGAACACCGGGTACGTGAACAGCGAACGCGCGAAGTAGTCGGAACGTTCCAGCCACCAGCGCAGGCGCGCTTGCGGATCCGAGGCCAGGGCCTTGTCGCTGGCAAGGGCTTGCATGAACCGTTCGCGCAGCGCCGGATCGCTGTCCATCATCCGGTCGGCGAGCGGCGCGAGCAAGTGCCGCGGCACGCGCGACTCCGGCGCCAGAGCCTGATCGAAATAGCCCTGCGCCAGGAACGAATCGTCGCTCTCCGGCGCCAGCAGCGCGGCCGCGATCGCACGCCCTGCCTGATCCGAGGGGATGCGCACCGCGCCCGCAGGCAGCGCCATGTGCCTGACGGCGTTGTGCGGATCGGTCCTGTCCTTGCCCGAGGCGAACCCGGTCGTCTCCAGCGGCAGCGTGCATGCTGCACCAAGCGTCTCCATCCGCACGCCATGGGCGCGCAAGGTCGCGATCATTTCCTTCTGCTCGGGCCGCAGCCACCAGGCCTGCGGGAAATCGATCTCCCTGGTCGAGCGCACCCCATAGATCGGCAAGCCGATGTTGGCAGCTTGTGGGGTCCAGCGCAGCTCGACCGCGCCGGACGCCTTGGAAGTGTAGCTTTCATAGCGGTAGCCCTTGAAGTCGCGCGTGGCCAGCGGTTCCGGATCGCGTTCCCAGCCGACCATCAGGCGCGCCGGGCGGGCTGCCCGGTCCAGCAGCTTGGCCCGGGCGATGCGTTCGCGCTCGCGGGCGACGGTCTTGATCGACTGCTCCAGCAGCACGTAGGTGCCCAGCACCCGGCGTTTGTATGGCTTCATCGTGTGGTTTTCGACCAGCACGGTCGGGATGCCTGCGAAATCGCCGTAGCCGGTCGAATAGCGCGGCCCCTCCGCGCTGATGCGCAGTCCCTTGGCCGGCTGGTCTTCGTCGATCCAGCTCGGATACACGCCCGGTACGTGGCCTTGGGCGGTGAGCGCAGCATCGACGTCTGCGCTGTAGTGGTTCATCAGCCAGTCGGCCGTGGCACGCGAACGGGCATAACTGCCCCATCCGGCAAACGTGTAGGTGATGTCGTACTGGTAGTCGGTGCCGTCGCTCACGTGCACGTCGATGTACAACGCCGGATCGAAGCGCTGCAGCAGGGCCACCACGGCGGCGATCTCGGGCGACTGCAGCCTGGCGTAGTCGCGATTCAGGTCGAGACCCTGCGCATTGGTGCGCGCGCCCTTGATGCGCGGCCCGCGCATGTTAGGCCGGCCGAACAGGCTGGCGTTCTCGTGCGCGTCGACGTTCAGGATCGGGATGAAGACTACGTCGACCAGGTCGAGCAGATCGTCGCGGCCGCGAAAGGCGATGTCGCGCAGCAGCATCAGGCCCGCGTCCTTGCCGTCGATCTCACCTGCGTGGATGCCGGCCTGGATCATCACCACCGGTTTGCCGACGCCCGGCTTCTTCGCCAGCGCGTACACCAGGTCGCGTCCCTGATAGCTTTTGCCGAAGCTGTGCAGCGAGATCAGGCCGGATTTGGCATCCATGGCGCGCAGGTACTCGAGGGTGGTGGCGAAATCCGGGGAGTCCTGGAAATCCGATTTCTCGGCTAGGGTAATCCATGGATCGCCTGCGGGTGCGACCAGCTTTTCGCTGGCGCCGGTCCACGGCAGCGCGGGCGGAAGCAATTGCTGTGTAGGGGACAGGCCGGTGGCCGGACTGGCGCAAGCTTGGAATGAAATCAGCAGCAAGGCAGTGGCGAGCAGTGGTGTGAACTTCGACAAAATAAAACCTTTATGCGAGGACGGTAGTTGACAGCGCGCGCGACCACCGCCTGTGCTGGACCGCGAACTACGCCAGCCGCAATGCCTGTCTCTACATGTGTGGGCAGGATGGCCTGCTTAACTCGGCAAACATTCAATGTCGTTCGCCGCTGAACGATAATGATAAGTCATTATTGCTATGATTGCCGATCACCCCTTCCATCCGTCCGAATAGATGAAGCGAATCAACTTTCACCATTAATGCAGTTTTCTTGCATTAATGACCAACTCAACATATTATTGCAACCCTTTTGCGATAGTGGCGCCCCGGTACCCTGTCCGGCTATGGCACCGCTTCATCAAGGAACTCCAATGATCAGAATCGACCACCTGACCAAGCGCTACGGCGAGCGCACGGTCGTGAACGAGCTCAACCTGCATGTCGAAGCGGGCCAGGTCTACGCCCTGCTCGGCCCGAACGGCGCCGGCAAGTCCACCACGATCGGCTGCCTGCTGGGCTTCGTCAGGCCAGATGCAGGAACCATCACGCTGGCCGGTTCACCCCTGTCGCCGGCCGAGGCGGCGATCCGGCACGCCGCCTACATCGCCGAGAACGTCGCCCTCTATGAACGCCTGAGCGGCGTCGAGAACGTCGACTTCTTCATGCGCCTGCTCGGACGCCGCCTGCCGACTGGCGAGATAGAGGCACTGCTGGCGCGGGTTGGCTTGCCGCAGCATGCCTGGCACCGCAAAGCGCACGGCTACTCGAAGGGCATGCGCCAGAAGGTCGGCATCGTGATGGCGCTGGCCAAGGGCGCGAGGGTGCTGGTGCTGGACGAGCCGACCTCTGGCCTGGATCCGGAAGCCAGCGTCGCCTTCGGCAGCCTGATCCGCGAAGTGGCGGACGGCGGCGCGGCCGTGATCATGGCGACCCACGACCTGTTGCGCGCCCAGGAACTGGCGGACCGCTGCGGCGTACTGGTGGGCGGCCGCCTTGTCAGCGAATGGAAACTCGGAGAACTCAATGCAGGCGAACTCGAACGCAATTACCTCGGCAGCCTCGCCGCACGCGCTTGACGGCGTGGGACGCGGCGTGTGGCGCCATGCCTTTCTGGGCGCCTGGCTGGCTGACTGGCGCGAGCGCCGGCGCGACTGGCGCGTGGCGCTGGTGCTGGCACTTGGCCTGGCGCTGGCCGCCAGCGCGGCCCTGCTGGCAGCGCTTGACCTCGAGCGCGCGCGCTCGGCGCGCGGCGCCGCCGCCAGCGCCGAAAGCGCGCGTTGGATCGGCCAGGGCAGCAAGAATCCCCACTCCGCCGCGCACTACGGCGTCTATGCCTTCAAGCCACTGTCGACCTTGGCTGCGCTCGACCCCGGCGTCGAGCACTATGTCGGTACCAGCATATGGCTCGAGGCGCACAAGCAGAACGACATGGTGTACCGCCCCGCCGCCGACGGCGCGGGCGCCGACCGCCAGTTCAGGCTGAGCCCGGCCCTGGTGCTGCAGGTGCTGGCGCCGGCAGCCATGATCTTCCTCGGCTTCGGCATGTTTGCCGCCGAGCGCGAACGCGGCATGCTGCCCGCGCTGCGCCTGAACGGCGCGCCGTTGGGTGCGATCGCGGCTGCGCGCGGCGCCGTGCTGCTGTGCCTTGCGCTGGCGATGTCACTGCCCGCGGTGGTCGCCATCGCCCTGGTCAAGTGGCACGCAGGCGATGCCGAACCGCTGCACGACGCCGGATCGCGCACGCTGCTGTTCGCGGCCGGCTACCTGGTCTACCTCGCCACCTGGGCCGCGCTGGTGACGGCGGCATCGGCGTTTGCATCAACGATGCGCTCGGCGCTGGCCATGCTGGTCACTGCCTGGACGCTCTCGAACCTGGTAGTGCCGCGTGCCGCCGTCGAACTGGCGCAAGCGGCCGCGCCGCTGCCGTCGACGCACGCCTTCCGTCAGGCGATCGACGACGAACTCGGCATGCCCGACGACCCGGCCGAAGCCGAGCGCCACAAGCGGCAACTGCTGCAACAGTACGGTGTCGACAAGGTGGAAGACCTGCCGGTCAACTGGTCCGGCATCACGCAACTGCGCAGTGAAGCCCACGGCAATGCCGTGTTCGACCGCCACTATGGCCCGTTGTTCGCCGCGATGGCGGCGCAAGACCGCGCCATCGCCGTGGCGGGCTGGCTGTCGCCGGCAGTCGCCATCGGCGGCCTGTCGAGTCGGCTGGCAGCGAGCGACAACGCCAGCCATGTCGAATTCGTCCAGGCGGCGGAACAACATCGCCGCCTGATGCAGGAACTGCTCAACAGCGACCTGGCGCGCCACCCGGACCGCGATGGCGTCAAGTATGAAGCGGGCGAAGTGCTGTGGCGCAGCATTCCACCGTTCAGGTTCACCTATGCCCCGACCGATTGGGGACAACTGTTTACGCGCTGGCTGCTGCCGCTGCTGGCGGGCCTGGGCGTCGCCCTGGCGCTGGCACTGGCGTCGCTGCGCCGGCTGCGCAGCGGGAGCGTCAAATGATCCGCACACTGGCCCTGATCCGCTTCGATCTGCGCGCCCTGCTGCGCGAACGCGGCACGCTGTTGCTGCTGGCGGCGGCGCTGCTGCTGGCGTTGTACGGCCTATTCGAAGGCATGCGCTTCCATCGCCACGCGCAGGCGACCCAGCATGCGGCGGCTGCGCAGGAAGCCGGCGCCCGCGCCGCCGCCAACGATCTGGCCGCGCGCTACTTCGCCAATCCGGATGCACCCGAATTCGCCGGCCTGCGCTACTACCGCACCCCGGTTGACGTGCGCGGCTACGCTTTCCGCGAACACGTCGGCTTCGCCTCGCTCCCTGCCTTGCCCGGCGCCGCGCTGGCCATCGGCGAGGCCGACATCCGCCCGTCCACCGTGCGGGTGCGCGCCGAATCGATGGAATCGGTGCGCACCGCCGCCGAGATCGAGCATCCCGCGCGCCTAGCGGGCGGCCGCTACGACCTGATGTTCTTCGTGGTGTATCTGTGGCCGCTGGTCCTCCTGAGCCTGTGCGCATCGGTGCTGACCCAGGACCGCGAAAGCCTGCGCCTGCGCAGCCTGCTGCTGCAAGGCGTGGGGAGCAGCCGCATCCTGTTCGTCCAGGCCGGCGCGCGGGCACTGCTCGCTACCGTCCTGTTGAGCGCGGTGGTAGCCGCTATTGCGTTGGCGACCGGATCGGTCCCGTCCGATGCCTCCGGCTTGCAAGCCATTGCGCGCTGGGCCGGCATCGTGCTGCTGTACTCGACCTTCTGGAGCGCGGTGGCGGCTGCCGTCTGCGCATGCTGCGCCAGCCGCATGAGCGCCGCCTTCGCCGGTTTCGGGCTGTGGCTGCTGTTCGTGATCGTGGCGCCGGCCGCGATCGACGCCGCGGCGCGCCTGGCGGCTCCGGTGCCGCCGCGCGAGCGCTACGTGCAGGCCATGCGCGACGCGATCGACGGCGTCAATGCCAACCGCGCGGCCAGCCTGGCGCGCTTCTACGACAGCCATCCGGAATGGCGGCCGGCCCGCACCGCGCCAGGCGACGTGTCGTCGAGCGTATCGCGCCTGCACCGGGCGCAGGAACTGGAGCGCACGATGCAGGGCGTCGAGCGCGAATTCGCGCAGGCCGAGGGGGCACGCGCCATGCTGTTCGCCCGCCTGAGCGCACTCAGCCCGGTGACGCTGGCCAACGCCGCCTTCGCTGCCGCCGCCGGCAACGACTACGCGCGCCACCGGCGCTTCGTGGGCGAAGTCGAACGCCACCAGAATGCGCTGCGCGACTGGTTCCAGGACGCCATCCAGCGCGCCGCGCTGGGCGATGAGCGCACCGGATGCGCCCGCACCTGCCTGGGCGGCTACGGCTTCCGCGATTTCGACCGGGTGCCGCGTTTCAGCGCCTCGGCAGCCCTGGCCCAGCCGACCGGGCTGCCGCAGCGCGCCTGGCTGCTGCTGGGATGGGCCGGCGCGTTTGGCGTCCTGGCGCTGGCCGCGCTGGCGCGCGAACGCCATCGCCAGCAGCGCGGCTGAGCAAGGCACCACACCTCAAGCGCAGCAACACACTTTACCGCACCTTTGAACCTGGAGATATCACCTTGCATTACGCCCGCCGTTCCACCTTGCCCGCACTGATCCTGCGTGCGATTCCCCACGCCGTCCTGCTGACCTGTGCACTGTCCAGCCATGCGCTGGCCGAAGAGCAGGCGCCAGAAAGCGCCAACGATGCGCAGGTCGTCGAAGTCAAGGGCCAGCGCAGCGGCGACGAGCGCGTCGCTCCCGGGACCGGCGCCAGGTCGTTGCCCGGCAGCGTGACCACGGTCACCTCGGAAGACATCGCCACACTCAACGTCGGGCGCGATATCTCGAACGTGTTCCGGCGCGTCCCGGGCGTAGTCGCGAACAACATCGACCAGGGCGACACCGGCAACGGTTTCCGCATGCGCGGCTTCGCTACCCAGGGCACCCACGGCGCCGACACCGCGATCTATATCGACGGCGTGCCTCAGAACATCCCGTCGAGCCAGGGCGGCGCCGGCCACGGTCCGGCCTTCCTGGAATGGATGACCGGCGAGATGATCGAAACGGTCGATGTCGTAAAGGGCCCGGTGTCCGCCCTGTACGGCGACCAGAACCGCGCCGGTTCGGTGGTGATCAATACCCGCGAGGGCGGCGCCGCCACGCCGTCCAGCGCGGCCGTGACGATCGAGAGTTATGGCGGCCGGCGCGGCTCGCTGGTGCTGTCCGGAGAATACGGCGCCGTGCGCTCGCTGCTGGTGGCCGACCGCTACAGCTACGACGGCTTCCGCCACCGCAGCGGCAACGACCGCAGCAACCTGTTCTGGAAACTGTCGACCAACATCGGCGACGGCGTCTACAGCCTGCGCGCCACCTATTACAAGTCGAAGTACGCCGGTGCCGGCTACCTGTCGCTGCCAGCGATGGAGGCCGGCCTGGTCGACCCGCATTCGGTCATGTACGACCTGCCCGGTTTCGGCGACGCACACCGCCGCACCCTGGTGTTCAACCGCCGTCCGGTGTCGGGTGACGCCGGCTGGTTCGCCACCGCCTACGTCGAGGACTTTGAGCGCAGCCGCGCGATCCAGAACAGCCCGGTGCTGCATACCTTCGGCTACGACGACCGCGCCATCTCGGGCGCACGCGCCGGCAATACCTGGACCCTGGGCGCCGACGGCCTGCTGACGGTGGGCGCCGAGGTGCGCCGCGACAAGGGCGACGCCTACCGCCAGCAGTACCGCAACTGGCAGCCGACCGCCAACTACGTCAACAGCCAGAACCTCGACCTGCTGACCTACGGCGTGTTCGCCCAGGGCCAGTACCGCGTACTCCCGAACCTGAAGCTGCACGGCGGCGCGCGCTACGACCGTTTCGACTACGACCTGGTCAACCTCAAGCTGCCGGCCGCGTCCACCGACTACAAGGCCGGCGTGCTCACGCCCAAGTATGGCGCGATCTGGAACCTGCATCCCGACGTCGAGCTGTACGCCAACGTGGCGCAGGGCTTCCGCTCACCCGCGGCCGAGCAGATCAGCACCAGCGGCAGCCTGGGCCCGCTCGGGGCGGCTGGCGGCAGGATCAACGCCGGCATCGATCCGAGCCGGGTGCGCTCGCACGACATCGGCTTTCACGCGCGTCCGATCGAGCGCCTGAAGGTGTCCGGCGCCGTGTATACCATCCAGAACGACGACGAGATCATCAACACCGCGCCCGACGTGTTCGTGGCGTCCGGCCAGACCACGCGCAAGGGCTATGAGTTCGACCTGAATTACCAGCTCGGCAGCGCGTTCAGCACCTACCTGAGCTATGGTCGCCTGCTGCGCGCACGCCTGGACAACCCGGCCCCTGGCACCGGCGCGCGCCTGTCGGTGCCGGAACATACCTGGAAGGCCGGCGCCCAGTACCGCAGCGCGCTGGGCGCGGGCACCCTCACGCTCAACGGCGACGTGTATGTCACCGCGGGCAACCCCTACTACATGGGCACGCCGCTGGCCGAACGCGACATGCCGACCTACGTGCGCTACGACCTGAAGGCAAGCTACGACATCGGCAAGTTCCAGGGCACGCTGTTCGCCACCCTGCAACCGCATAAGTTCGCCAGCGATATCGCCTATGGCACCGCTGCCGGGCTGGTGGTATCGACCGTGCCGCAGGCGTCGGGCGGTGCCTCGCTGCGCTACTTCTTCTGAAGTAGCCTCGCAACGACAGGGCCAGGCTTACGGCCGTGCCCTGTCGCCCCGTCCGTCAGAACCTGGTCCTGACCCCGAGCACGACGTTACGGCCCGGCAGCGGCGCGATGTCCTTCAGCACCGAAGTCGAGAGGCGGATATCGTCGTTCAAGAGGTTCTTGGCCAGCGCGAACCAGGTCAGGTCCATGCCGTCGACGCGCTGGGTGTACGACAAATTGGCATCGAGCTGGTTGTAGGCCGGCGTGCCCACGCTTTCGTTGGCGGCCAGACGGTCCTGGCCGCGTGCGTGCACCAGCGACAGGCCGCCGCGCCACGCCCCCTCGCGGTAGCCAACGCCGGCGCCGATACGGTCGGCAGGCTGCAGCGGCAGATCGCCGCCGCCATCGAGCTTGCCGCGCGAAGTGTCGCCGAACAGGCGTGCGGACCAGCCGGCACCGAGCTGGTTCCAGGTCAGCTCGGCCTCGGCGCCGCGGATATGGGCGTTCAGCTGCTCGAAGGTGCGGGGGCGCAGTTCGTCGCCCGGATTGCCTTCCTCGTCCACCAGATCGGACCCGATGCGCCCGAAGATGTAGTTGTCGATGTTGTTGCGGAACAGGTTCGCCTTCCAGCGCAGCAGCCCCGTGTTCTTCTGCAGCGATAGTTCGAGGTTGCGCGAGGTTTCCTTGTCGAAGTCGGGGTTGCCGATGTCGAAGGTGGCGGTGGCGTCGTGCGGTCCGCCCGAATACAGCTCTTCGATGGCCGGCGCGCGCTGCGCGTACGACACGGTGGCGCCGACGCTGTAGCCGGGCATGAACGGCCAGGCCGCGCCGAACGAGCCCGAACCGAGATCGAACGTGCGTTTCCGGTTGCTGACCGGCGCGCGCTCGACGTTCTCGAGACGCAGGCCGCCGCTCAGGCGCAGCGCTCCGGCACTGCCCTCCTCGACCAGGAACAGCGCCGCCGTCTTCGAGTGCGTTACCGGCACCGTGTCCGGGCCGCCTTCCGCGCTCAGCGCCGAGAAGTGCGTGTTCTCGGTCTGGGCGCCAAAGGTGCCGTGCATGCCGGCGACGGCCTTGTGGGTCAGCTCGAGCCGGGTTTCCAGCGAACGGTTGTTGAAGACGACTTCCGGGCCCTCCTCGCCCAGTTCGGCGTGCTGGTAATCGGTGTAGCCGGCCTTGAAGCGCAGCGACTCGATGCCCGCGAACGGCCCGCGCAGCAGGCTGTCGAAGTCGTAGCGGTCCTGCTTCTGGTCGATGCGCGAACCTTCTTCGCTCGGGATGCCGTACAGGTTGCTCAGGTGCGACGCCGACAGGCCGGCATGGCCCCAGCCATCGATCCACGACGCGCCGGCCCCGACGTTCTTCTCGCGGGTGTCGGAATGCGGCAGCCGGCGCATGGCGGAATCCTCGTCCTGCAGCATGCGGCGGTCGGGAGTCCGGTAGTCGTTGGTATCGCGCCAGTTGCCGTCGACGTGCAGGGCGACCTTGCCGCTGGCGCCGTCCGCAGTGCCAGACACGCTCTTGCCGTTGTCGACCGTGCTGTAGCGCGTCTCGAGCTGGCCGGTGGGCTTCGGTTCCAGCGTGGTCGGGATGCGCTCGTTGACGATGTTGACCAGGCCGCCGATCGCGCCGGAGCCGTACAGCAGGGCGGCCGGACCGCGCAGGATTTCGATCTGGCGCGCGACCGTGCCCTCGGAGGACACCGCGTGGTCGTTCGACAGGCCGGACACGTCGGAGACGGCCATGCCGTTCTCCAGCATCTTGACGCGCGAGCCTTCCAGGCCGCGGATGATGGGACGCGAAGCGCCGGCGCCGAAGCTTGACGCAGATACGCCGAGTTCCTGCGACAGCGTCTCGCCGATCGAGCTGCCGACCTTGTCGCGCAATTCGTCGCCGGCCAGCACCTTGGCAGGGGTCAGGATCTGGTCGTTCTCGCCATTGCGAAACGGCGATGCGGTGACGATCACCTGCTGCATGCCGGCGCCGGTCGATTGGGCATGCGCCGGCAGGTTCCAGGCAAGCAGGATGGCGCTGGCGAGCAGCGTACGTTGGATATTCATGGAGTCAACCTCGAGCAAAAAGAAAGCGAACCGCACTGCCGCGGGCGATCCCGGGCAGTGCGTGGATGATGTTGGCTAGTCAGGTGGATCGAGGGGGGCCGCGCGGCTGGAACGGCCGGATGGCCTGCGGCCGCACGCCTTTGCTGCAGCGCGCGGCGGCCGTGGCCGCGACGGCTTGCGGGGCGAGGAAAGCGTGGTCCGGCAACGGCAGCGCGACGTCAAGCTGGGCGTCGGCCGCGCATTCGGCACAGAACTCGTGCAGCGCCGGAGCATCGGGATCGCCCTGACCATCCTGCCGTTGCGGTCCATGCGCGCCGCCACCGATGTCCACCACCTGTTGCGCCGAGCCCTGCTGGCGCAGCAGGTCCAGGTGCGACAGCCCATGTGCGAGCGCCAGCTGCTGCGAGACCAGCAGCAGGAGCGACAGCAGCAGATGGACGATGGAACGGGGCATGCCGATGACCGAGGACGTGAAGCAGCTATTCTACGCGATGCAAGTGCATTGCAACAGGGCAGCACGTTTTTGCAATCATATTGCAACAGCCACGTGCTTTGTGCTACCTTGCGAGCCAGACTTAATGCAAGACGCTTGCAATTCAGGCGTCCATACTGGAATACACGCATTCGATGGTTTCGACGCATTTGGCAGTGCAACGGCAGGCGGAAAGCCTGCTCGGCAGTACCGGCGCGCGCCGTACAGGTCCGCGCAAGCGGGTACTGGCGTTCTTGCTGGAACAGGATCGGGCACTGACCCGCAACGAAATCGGGCGCCGCATGGACGGCGAGCCACTGGGCGGCATCACGCTGTACCGCGTCCTGATCTGGCTGACCGAAAACGGTCTGATTCACCGCATCGTCTGCGCCGACCAGTCGAGCCGCTTTCGCGCCAACGGGCAGACATCGCGCCAGGAACACGCCCATTTCCAATGCACGTGCTGCGGCGGCGTCACCTGCCTGCACGAAGTGCTGCTGCCGGCGCATATCGCAGTGCCGCCAGGCTTTACGCGGCGCGAAGCCGATTTCCTGATCCGGGGCACCTGTGCCGGGTGCGGCGGCGAACAGGATCCGGCATGAACGTGATACCCGCTTCGGAAGCTGGCGCGACGGCGGCGCTGCAGGTGGACGGGCTGCGCTTCGCCTGGCCGCACCAAGCGGCCTGCATCGACGTGCCGCGGCTGCGCATCGCCGCTGGCGAGAGCGTTTTCCTGCACGGGCCGAGCGGCAGCGGCAAGACCACGCTGCTGTCGCTGCTGGCCGGTATCCTGGTAGCGCAGGCCGGATCGGTCGCAATTGGCGGCCACGATGCCGCCACACTGCCGGCGCGCAGGCGCGACGGCTTTCGCGCCGACCACGTCGGCATCATTTTCCAGCAATTCAACCTGGTGCCGTACCTGTCGGCGCTCGACAACGTCCTGCTGCCCTGCCACTTCTCGGCGTTGCGCACGCGCCGGGCGACGATGTCCGGCGGGTCCTTGCGCGAGGAAGCGGCGCGCCTGCTCGGACGGCTCGGCATCGGCGCGCCGCTGCGGGGCCGGCCGGCCTCGGCCCTGAGCGTCGGCGAACAGCAGCGCGTGGCGGCGGCGCGCGCCCTCATCGGCCGCCCTGCGCTCCTGATCGCCGACGAGCCGACGTCGGCGCTGGACGACGACAATGCGCACGCCTTCCTCGACCTGCTGCTGTCCGAATGCGGCGCAGCCAGCGCCCTGCTGCTGGTGAGCCACGACCTGCGCCTGGCGCCGCGCTTCGCGCGCTCCATGGCGATGGCCGACCTGAACCCGGCCGCGCGGCCGGAGGCGTGGCGATGGCCTTGATGCTGCTGGCCTGCAAGAGCGCCTGGAGCCGGCGCGGCGCCCTGTCGCTGGCGATCCTGTCGATCGTGCTCTCGGTTGCGCTGCTGCTGACCGTGGAACGGGTACGGCACTCGGCGCGCGCCAGCTTTGCCGCGTCGCTGTCCGGCGCCGACCTGGTGATCGGCCCGCGCGACCATCCGCTGCGCCTGCTGCTGCACGCGATATTCCACATCGGCACGCCCGATACCGGGATGTCGTGGGACGGCGCGCGCCGTATCGCCGCCGATCCGGCGGTGGCGTGGACCATTCCGCTGGCCCTGGGCGACTCGCATCGCGGCTTCCCGGTGGTCGCCACCAACACATCATTTTTCGAGCATTACCGCTATGGACGCGCGCAGCCGCTGGCATTCTCCGACGGGTCCAATGCGGGCGGCCTGTTCCGGGTGGTGCTCGGCGCCGAGGTGGCGCGCCGCCTGGGCTACCGCAGCGGCGACCAGCTCGCGCTCAGCCACGGCGGCGCCGACGCCGGCCATCATGACGCTCGTCACGCCCACCACCATGACAAGCCGTTCACGGTCAGCGGCGTGCTGGCGCCTACCGGCACGCCGGTCGACCGCGCGCTCTACATCGGCCTGCACGCGATGCAAGCGATCCACCTCGACTGGCATGGCGGCGCGCCGATACCCGGCGTGTCGCTGGGCGCCGCCGACCTGGGTAAATTCAACCTCGAACCGACGCAGGTGAGCGCGGTGGTGGTCGGCCTGAAGCAGCGCGCGGCTGTCCTGCGCATGCAGAGGAAGTTCAATACCGGCGCCGGCGAACCGCTGAGCGCCGTGATCCCGGCCGTGGCGCTGGAACAGTTGTGGGACCTCACCGGCGCCGCCGAACGGGTGCTGGATGCAGTCGCGGCGCTGGTGCTGGCGGTGGCGCTGTGCGGGTTGGCAGCTGCCGTGCTGGCCGGCCTGAACGAGCGCCGCCGCGAGCTGGCGATCCTGCGCGCCGTCGGCGCCCGCCCGCTGCACGTGTTCCTGCTGCTGTTGTGCGAAGGTGCCGCGCTGACCGTGACCGGGGCGGCCGCCGGCTTGCTGCTGGTGCAGCTGGCCGCCATCGGCCTGGCGCCATGGGCCCTGGCCCGGTGGGGAGTGGCGCTGGACATCGGCCTGCCGTCGGCCGCCGAATGGCCGCTGCTGGCCGAGGTCATCTGCGCCGGGCTGGCCGCCAGCATCCTGCCGGGATGGCGTGCCTACCGGCTGTCGCTGGCGGACGGCCTGGCGCCAAAGGTGTGACATGATGGACCCGTCACGCCGCCGCATGCTTGTCGCCGCCGCCATCGCCCTGGCCGGCTGCAGCCGCGAACGGCCCGGCGCCGACTTGCACCCAGTGCAGTCCCAGGCGGCAACGGCGTCGCCGGCGGCCGCACCGGCGCCGGCGGCCCCGGTGCAGGAAGCCGAATGGTACGCGCTGCAGCCCAGGGACTGGGAACCGGCACGCACCTTCAACGAAGACGTCGCGAGCCTGAGCGACAACGACCCGCGCGCGGTCGAAGCGCTGGCCAGGCTGCAGCAAGCCTGGGCCAACGCCCCGGTGGAGCCGGGCATGGACGGCGCGCGCATCCGCATCGGCGGCTACATCATTCCGCTCGACACCGACTACGGCGCGGTCAGCGAACTGCTGCTGGTGCCCTATTTCGGCGCCTGCATCCACGCCCCGCCGCCGCCGGCCAACCAGGTGATCCACGTGTTCCTGCCGGAACCCCGGCGCGACCTGCGCATGATGGATCCGGTGCACGTCAGCGGCACGCTGCGGCTGGCGCGCGACCGCAGCCCGGACAATGTGGCGGGACTGATCGAGACCGTCGGTTACGAGATGGCGGCAGAGGCGGTGGTACCCTATACGCCCGACACGGCCAACTGACAGCGCCCATGGAAAAACACATCGCAGCGGACCTGATGCAAGAGAACCTGAAACTGTGCGCACAACTGAATGTGATGATGGAGAAGGTCGAGCACATCACGCCAGACGAGGAACTGCGGGCCATGCGAGGCCACCTTGGCGAAGTCATGGCGGCGATCGACCTGCATCTGTTTCGCCCGCTACTGCGGCAATATCCGGACCTGGAGCCGCACGGCTAGACATGCGCGCAGGCGCTTTCAATCCGGCGCTTTCATCACCAGTGCCGAAAAGCTGTTCTCGATCGCGCTGCGCGCCAGCTTGCGCGTGATGAACACCAGTTTCGAACGCCGGTCCTCGTCCGGCCATGCCGGCAGGCTGACCGGCGGATGCAGCAGTTGCTGCACCGCGTGCACCACTACCGGGTTCTTGCGCCCCCTGACGTTGAGCACGCCCTTGACGCGCAGGATGCTGGGGCCCAGCAGGCCGGTGAGCGCATCGAGCCAGGCTTCGAAGCGCTCGATCCGGATCGGCTCGTCGGCGGTGAAGCAGAACGCGTGGATGCCGTCGTCGTGCGGGCCGGCAGCCGGCCTTGGGCTGGCCTTGCCGAAGGCCAGCGGGCCGGCGGCCGCCGCCACCCGCGCATAGCCGGCCTCGTTCAGCCAGCGCGCCGCGGCCTGGCTGCGCCGTCCCGGCGTGTAGAGGCTGTGCGCCAGCAACTGGCGCGCGTCCAGGCGGCCGTCGGTCGCCACCAGGCGTGCGGCGCCCGGGTTGATCGCGTCCAGCCGGGCGGACAGCGCCACCAGCGCCTGCGCTTCGGCCAGGTCGGTCTTGGTCAGCACCAGGCAATCGGCGAACGCTGCCTGCTTGACCGCTTCCTGCTGGGCGTCGAAGGTGGCGGCGCCATTGACGGCGTCGATCGTCACCACGATCCCGTCCAGCCGGTAGTGCGCCTGCAAGTGCGGATCGCGATTGAGCGTATGGACGATCGGCGCCGGATTGGCCAGCCCCGTGGTTTCCACCACCACGCGGCGGATGCGCTTGCCGTCGCGGACGAAGCGCTGCTCGACCTCCTCCAGTGTGCGCACCAGGTCGCCGCGCATGACACAGCACGCGCATCCGCCGCTGAGTTCGCGCACCATGTCTTCTTCGCCGTAGGCGACCAGCAGATGGTCCAGTCCGACGCTGCCGAACTCGTTGATGATGACGACGGTGCCATCCATTGCGCGCTGGCCCAGCAGGCCATTGAGCAAGGTGGTCTTGCCGCTGCCGAGGAATCCGGTCAGCAGGGTTACAGGGATTTTTTTCATGCAGTCGGTCGGATTGGGGGGGGCAGGGTTGGCGCCAGGCCAAAGGTGGCCTATTATCCATTCTTATGCAACTGCCTTGCAATAATAAATTCAACATGAACGCCTTGGCATGGTGGCCCCGCCGACGGAGGCCGGGGCCTCATGCTAGAATCTGGCCGACAAGGACCTTACCCATGCAACTGACAGCGCAGCAGCAAGCTGAAACTCTCATCCGCGACACGGGCGCACGCCTGACCCGCCCGCGCACCCGCGTGCTGGAATTCCTGCTCGGGCAAGCCGCCCCCCTGACCCACCACGAAATCCACGAACAGCTTCCCGGCGAGGCGATCGATACCGTCACGCTGTATCGCGTGCTCGAATGGCTGACCGCCAACAGCATAGTGCACCGGATCGCCGGCGCCGATCAGGTCTGGCGCTTCAGCGCCAGTCCTGGCCCGCACGACCACGATCATGCCCATTTCCAGTGCACGCGCTGCGATTCGGTCACCTGCTTCAACGACATGCCGCTGCCGCGCCGGCCGAAGATGCCGGAGGGGTTTACCAGCCAGGAAGTGGACTTCCTGATCAAGGGCATCTGCCCGCACTGCTCGGGCAAGTAGGGCCGCGTCCCGCAAAGCGCCGCGTCCACCGGCATGGGCGAGGCGTCACGAAGCCGGACGCCGCAGGCGCCGGCGCTCCGATCAGAACGCGTGGCGCACGCCGAACGCGATGCTGCGGCCTCGCAGCGGAGACTGGTTCTTCACGAACGAGGTATGCGAGTAGGCCAGTTCGTCCGTAAGGTTGGTGCCGCGCGCATACAGCTCCAGCGACTGGCGCGCGCCCATGTCGAACCGGTACGCCACGGTGGCATTGACCATGTTGTAGCCTGCCGTCTCGGTCTCGTAGGAGGCGATCCGGCTTTGCCCGAAGGTGCGCGACAGTTCCAGGTCGGCCGAGAGCGGCCCCCAGCTGCGCTCGTAGCGCGCGCCGAGACGCCCGCGCGGAATGCGCGGCAAATGATCGTCGCCATTCTTCATCCTGGCATGCACACGGTCGCCGAACACCGTGATGCGCGAGGCGGGCGTGAGCTGGTAGCTCGCTTGCCCGTCGATGCCGGCGAAGCGCACGTCGGCCGCCGTGTAGGCCAGGAAATTATGTGGGACGCCGGTCTCGGTTTCGGTCTCGACCAGGCGCGCAAAAACATAGTCGCTGACGTCCTGGTAGAACACGCCGATCTCGATATCGAGCGGACCTCCCGTCTTGCGCAAGGTCAGGTCGATCGAGTCGGTGGTCTCGAGCACATCCCCGACCGGACGCCTGCCCTCCTCGAAGATCGGGTTATCGACGGCCAGCCCGAGTTCATAGCTGTTGGTCGCGAGGTTGTTGCCGCGTGCGTAGAGTTCGCGCACATTCGGCGCCCGTTCGGTATGGCCGAACGACAGTCCCAGCGAGTAGCCTTGTCCGAAGCTCCAGATGCCGCCCAGCGATGCCGAGAAAGGATTGTGCTTGGTCCCGGGATTCCTGGCCAGGAAGCTGTCGACTTCTTCGGATTCGATGACCTGGCGCCAACCGGCGCCATACCACTCGGTGAACAACGCTTCATACTCGGGTGTCATGGTAGCGAGAAAACCGGGCGCCGGCACGCGCATCTCGCGCCAGTCCTTGCGCACGGCGAACTCCAGATCGAGCGCACCGAACGTGCGTCGCTCGCTCAGGAACAGGCCGATGTTCTTGGTCAGGTGGTAGTAAGGCGGGACCAGTCCATAGGCGTTATCCGGAAACGGCACATGCAGGTCTTCGACGTTGATGCCGCTGAAGGTGCCGTCCGTATATTGCGCCCCGAGCGTGCCGGTGAAGCCGAAGACAGGACGGTGGGTCAGCTCGATCCGCCCATCCGAGACCTTATTGGTATAGCGCGTGAACAGCATGGCGCCGTCGATCTCGTCATGCCCGTAGTCGGTATGCGACAGGCGCAGGCGGGTATGGGCGATTCCCGGCAGCAGGTCATCATAATCCGCACGGATATCGAACCGGTCGCTGCGCAGCTTGATGTAGGCAGTATGGCTGTCGGGCGAGCCGAACGGATCGTCATACCCGCCGTGGGCGGCGCAGTGCAGATCGAGGTCATGCGTATGGCAGACGCCGTTGAGGTGGCTATGTCCCGGCAGTCCATACCCGCTTTTCATGCGCGTGAAGGCGGCGCCGATATACCCATTCGAGGTGATCCACGACGCGCCGACGGCGTAGCTCGTGTTCTCCGCGAAGGAGTCGCGCAGCGTATCCGCGCCGTACTCGCCCGGCACCTCGTAATCGTTGGCATGCCGGCGCATCCCCTCGGCGTGGATCGCGAACTGGCCCGCGCCGGCGGTGACGCGGCCGACGGCCGTCTTTTCGTCGTCGCCGCTGCCATAGCGCAATTCGGTCGCCCCGCTCACTCCACCGATGGGCAGCCGGGTCGGCACTTTGCTGTCGATCAGGTTGATCGCGCCATTGACGGCGCTGCCGCCGTAGCGGATGGCGGCCGGGCCGCGGATGATCTCGATTGCGTCAAGCAGCAGCGGGTCGGTGGCGATCGCATGGTCCGGCGACACCGAAGAGACATCGAACAGGGCCGCGCCATCGCTCAATACTTCGATGCGCGGGAGGGTCTGGCCACGAATCACGGGACGCGAGGCGCCGCCGCCGAAGTTGTCCAGGTGAACGCCGGGCAGGCCGGCCAGCGTCTCGCCCAAGCCGCCTTGCCGGCGATGCACCAGTTCGGCGCCCGACAGTGTCTGCAGCGGCGTGATGGCTGGCCGGTCTTGCATGCCCCGGCTTGCGCTGACGACCACCGTATTGTCGATCTCCGCCGCTGCCGGCGCTTGCTCGGAGACCGTTGTTTGAGCCCACAAGATGGTCGGCATCATTGCGAGGGCGGCAGCGGCATCGCGCAGTCCTGGTCTCTTTTTCATGTTGTTCCTATTGTTGATGGGGGTGCGATGGCCGGCGATGACCAGGTGCCGCCGGTAGTGATACGGAGCAGAGAATGTCTCCCTGATAATGGGAAAGCATTATCACCAAAGGCTGTTGGCTTGGCAAGAAATTCGTACCGCGCTGGTTGTGACTTCCCGTTGCACCACGCGTCAGCTGCGTTTGCGGCGGCCGACACGGCGTAGCGCCAGCACCACCGCACTCACGCTCAACCCCAAGCCGGCGACCAGCGCCGACAGCATCGCTGCCTGACGCACCATGCCGGAGTCGCTCAACAGCGGCAGATCGAAGTTGTGCAGGCCCGCATACAGCCAGCGGTACAGGCGCCGGCTGTCGTCCATCTGCGACAGGATGCGTCCATTGCGGGCATCGACATGCACCCAGGTCGCGCCGGCGTCGGCCAGCCGCACCCGGCGCGCGCTGTCCGGCAAGGGGTCGGAGCGCGTCCGGGCGTAGGGATCGTGCGGGTCGATCGTCTCGATGCCGAGCGTCCGGGCGGGCGCATAGGCCGCTTGCACCGCTCCCAGCAGCAGCCCATCCGGAACTGCGTCGATGGCTCCCTCCATCCGCCCGTCGACGACCGGCATCAGGCGCTCGCTCCCGTCTGCTGCGCGCCGCAGGATGTAGCCCTGCCCCGCCACGACGAAGAATTCCAGTTCGCGCGCACCGGCCAGCGGCGCCAGGTCCTGCGCGCCCAGCCCGGCGAATGCAGACGCCAGGCTGCCCCCGCGCAGCAGCGCGTGACGCGGCGCCGGCGGCTGGTCGAGCGAGAACAGGCGCCCGTGGTCCATCGACAGCCAGCCGCTGAACAGCCAGCTCAGCGAAAACAGGCCGGCGCTCAATCCAAGCACATGATGCCAGCGCAGCCAGCCGCGAAAGGGTGACAGCCCGCGCCGCCCGCTCCTGCGCAGATTCAGCCAGCGCAGCACGCCCAGTGCGTACCCGGTCAGCGTCGCCGCCAGCGCCCCGAGCGCCAGCCACCACACCACGGTGTCCCACGCCGCATGGCGCTTGCGCAGCACGGTGGGATAGATCCAGTGCGCCACCGCGCCGACGTAGTTCCAGCCGCGCTCGCAACGCGTGGTGCGCTGCACGACCTGCCCCAGCCGCCTTGAGACATAGAGTTCGGTGCCGGCTGCATCGCCCAGCTCGACGCGATGGAAAGGACGCGCAGGATCGAAGCGTTGATGCACGACCCACTGGTCGTGATCGAAGCTGTCGCTGACGGCGCGCGCCGGGCGCTGCGCGAATCGAGCGGCGACCCGGGCGGCCGCTGCCGCATCGAGCGGTGCCGGCGTTCCCCTGCCGTCGGCCGCGATGCTGCGCACGCCGCCGTCTTCCAGCGTCACCAGGTAGCGCGGGCGGTCCAGCGTCTGCACCAGGCGCAGGCGCGCCGTCGGCAAGCCCTCGAGCACCATTGAAGGCGCCACCGTGACGGCGTCCAGGCGCAGCGGCGGCAGCGCGGCCAGCCGATCGGTCTCGCCCAGCGCAGGAAACGGCACGTACATCATGACGAAGCCGGTGCCGAACCACATCACTAGCAACAGGCAAAAGCAGACGCCCAGCCAGCGGTGCAGGCGCGACAGCCATCGCGCTGTTCGGCCCCAGATCCAGCGCACTGGACGCCACGGCAGCGGCACCGGGTTAGAAGCGCGCGACCAGTCCGAACTCATAGCCGAGCGGCGCGCCCAGCTGGATCTGGGATGGATAGTTGACGTCGGCCCACTGCGCGTACAGCTTGTCGGTGGCGTTGTTGATGCGTGCGCTCAAGCTCAGGTTGCGGTCGAGGCGATAGCTGCCGAACAGGTTGAGCAGCGTGTAACGCCCCAGCGACAGTGTATTGGCGGTATTGCCGAAGCGCTGGCCCACATGGCGCACGCCGGCACCGAGTGCCAGCGGCAAACTGGAGAACTGGTAGCTGGCCCACAGGTTGGCGGTCCACCTGGGGATATTGGCCGGGCGGTTGCCGCTGGCGTCGACGCCGTTGCTGGTATCGACGAAGTCGCGGTAGGCCGCACTGGTGTAAGCCAGGTTGGCGTCGATATGCCAGGCCGGATGCGGACGCAGGTCGAGCGTCATCTCGACCCCGTGCGAGGCCTGCATGCCGGCGCTGTCGACCAAGTCGAGCGAGGTCTGGGTGAGCAGGTCGCGGCGTTTGACGTCGTAGTAGGCCAGCGTCAACGCGCCATGGCCGCCCAGGCGCTGCTTGAGACCCGCCTCGAGCTGGCGCGAGCGGCTCAGGTCGAAGTCCTGGCCGGCATTGACCAGCAGGATGTTGGCGCCGACCGGATCCTGGCCGGTGCTGACCTGCACATACGGCGACAGACCGGCCGGCCCTTTGTAGAGAAGGCCAAGGCGGCCATTCCTTGGCCGGAAGGTGCGCTCGAAGCTGGTCGCGGCCTGGAAGCCGCCGTCCGGCCCGTAGTTCTCGCGCTCGAGGTGGAAGCGCTCGATGCGCGCACCGCCCACCAGCGTCAGGCGCTCGCTCAATCCCAGCGCATCCTCCACGAACAGGGCGTGGTTGGTCCAGCGCGTGGGACTGAGCCGCTCTACCAGCGGGCCGAAGGCGCCAGGCTCGGGGCGCAGCGGATCGACGCTGTCGCCGTCGGGGAAGCCGCGCGTGCGCAGGAAGTCGAGCTTGCTGTAGTCGAAGCCGATCGCGAAACGGTTCCGCATGCCGGCCAGCGGGCGGGTGACCGTTGCGCTGAGCTGGTTGCCGTGCAGGCGCTGCTTGTGGAACACGAAGAAGCGGTCGCGGTCGACCAGCTCACCAATCGGGTCGAAGACATAGGCTTCGGCATTGACCCAGCGCCGGTCGGCGCGCAATGCGTAGCTGTCGTTCTTGACCACGACGCCGTCCGCGACCTGCCACTGCAGACGGGCGCGCGGCATGGTCTGCGACGAAGCGATGCGGGCGTCGCCGACGTTGAAGTTCAGGTAGCGCATGCGCCGGTCAAGCGTCATCCCGCCGGGCGCCTCGAGCACACCCGGCAGCGGCTGGCGCGCGAATCCGGTGTCGACCAGCGGCATGCCGTAGTAGCGCGACGGATGATCCTTCAGGTAATCCAGGCTCAGGAGCAATTCAAAACGTGGGTCGGGCTTGACCAGCAGCGACAGCGTGCCGTTGAGGGAATCTACATGGTCGCGCTCGACGAAACCGTGCGAAGCGCTCCGGCTCAGGTCAGCGCGCAGGGCCAGTCCCGGTCCCAGCACGACGTTGCCGCCAAGCCCGGCCTGGCTGCTGGCGAAGCGGCCGTAGGATGCAGCCGCGTCGAAGGCATTGCCATCCAAAACCGGCTTTTTGGTGACGACATTGACCGTCCCGGCGATCGCACCCTGCCCGTACAGGACCGAGCCCGGACCCTTGAGCACCTCGATCGATGCCAGGTTGAAGGCGTTCTGCGAGCGGTAGGTCATGTCCGCCGGACCGAGGTAGATGCCGTCGCGCAGGATCGTGACCTGGTTGCCGGCGAAGCCGCGCATCGAAAACTGCGACGGGCTGCCGGGCGCGCCGCCGGAACTGACGCCGGGCATGCTGTCGACCGCGGCCTCGGTGCTATGCAGGCCGCGCTCCTGCAGCGTGCCCGCGTCGATGGCGTTCACGGTAGCGGGGGTCTCGCCCAGCGTCAGGCCGAGCCGGCTGGCGGTCGGCGCCGCACGATCGAGCGGGTCGGCAATGGCGGCGCCACTGACCACGACGCGCGCAGGGACGGCCGGCTGCGCCGGTGTTTCCGGCGCCGGGTCGCCATTCGCGTCAGGCTCCACCGCCGCGGCGCCGTGCGTTGCCGCCATGCTCAGCAACGCCGCCCCAACGAGCAACGACAGCCTTGTTTGCTTCAACTTCATGTGCGTCTTTCTATCGGCAATCGATGATCCCGGCTCAGGCCAGGCACCCCTCCAGGCCTTCCAGGAACACGTCCTGCGGCAGCTTGCGGCCGATGAACACCATCACGCTCGCGCGCGCTTCGCCGTCGCGCCACGGCTGGCCCAGGTCCGACCCCATCATCATGTGCACGCCCTGGAACACGACCCGCGCCGGCATTTCTGCCACATGCAGCACGCCCTTGTAGCGCAGCATGTCGGCGCCGTACTCGGTCAGCATCGTCGACAGGAAGGCTTCCAGCTTGCCCACCGCGAACGGCCGCGTGCTGCGGAACACGAACGACGAGATGTCGTCGTCATGCTCGTGCGCGACGTCCTGCAGGAAGTCCGGCTCGATCTCGAGGATCGCGTCCAGGTTGAATCCCCCTACTTCCAGTATCTGCGCGATATCGGTATGCCCGAAGTCGACCAGGCCCACGCTGGCGCGCGCATTCATGCCGTTCAGGCGCTTGACCAAAGCCTCGGCCTCTTCCGTCGTGACCAGGTCGGTCTTGGACAGCAGGATGCGGTCGGCGAAGCCCACCTGCTCCTGCGCCTCGTGATGCTGGTCCAGCTGCTGCCCGGCGTGCAGCGCGTCGACCACCGTGACGATCGCATCGAGCCGGTAGGCGCGCCCAATGTCTTCCTCGACGAAAAAGGTCTGCGCCACCGGTGCCGGGTCGGCCAGGCCGGTGGTTTCGATGATCACGCGATCGAACCCGATCTCGCCGGCGTCGCGGCGTTGCGCCAGCTGGCCGAGGATGCGCACCAGGTCGCCGCGTACGGTGCAGCAGATGCAGCCGTTGTTCATCTCGACGATCTGCTCCTCGCTCCTGACGAGGATATCGCTGTCGATACCGGCTTCGCCGAACTCGTTTTCGATCACGGCGAAGCGCAGGCCGTGTTCTTCGCTCAGGATGCGGTTGAGCAGCGTGGTCTTGCCAGCGCCGAGAAAACCGGTCAGCAGGGTGACCGGGACTTGTTTGTTTCGATGGGTGGTGAGGGACATGTTCATTCCTGTACGAGTGGCAGTGAAGCGGCGGGCCGGGTGAGCGCCAGCGAGATGCAGCCGAGCAGCAGGCCGCAGACCAGCACCGCACCGACGGTGGTGAAGGCAGTCTCGCCCAGCTCGAGCCCGGGCCGGAAGTGGGTAACGACCATATACAGAGCGGTACCGTACGAGATCAGCACCACCGCCCAGCCGATGCGGCGCCGGTACAGCCGGGTCTTGTCCCGCCCTGCCGCATGACGCATCAGCCGCACCATCAAGCGGCCGTCGAGCGTATCGGTGAGTACCATGCCGCCGGTGAATACCAGCCCGGCCAGCAGCGCGGTCGTGGCGCCGGAACCGGCGCTGGCGGCGTAGCCCCATGCCGCCGCCTGGGTCGCGGTATCGAACACCAGCGCGAACAGGACACCGACCATGACCACGGCCAGCGGATGCGAACTGTTGCGCAGGCGTGCCGGCAGCAGGCGCGTCTTGAAGCCCTGCGGCTGGTAATCGTCGCGGCGCAGCAGGCCGCGCAGGTTGAGCGTCCCGACCAGCAGCAGCAGCGCGGCCGGCAGCCAATCCAGCACCGTCTGCAGCGCGGCTGGCAGAGCGAACTCGCCAGCCAGCGCGCCGAGCGCTACCGCAATGGCGGTAACGGTCAGGCCGTGCCCGAGCGCGAACAGCGTACCCATCCAGGGCGCCAGGCGCGGACGTTGTTCCAGCGCGCGGTAGGCCATGCTGTCGATCATGGCGATGTGATCGGGGTCGAATCCATGCCGCAGGCCCAGCATGAACATCAGGATCAGGCTTGACGCCGGTAACATCACTTCCATGCCACATCCTTTATCGCAATTTAGTTGCATTTAATGACGGATCAGCGCGCGATCGGCCGGCCATGACCGGATGTCAGTTGCTGTTCCTGCCAGACAGCATTCTAGGCACATGGCCGAGTAATTGCAACTCAATTGCAATAATAACGTCTACTGCGAGCCGGATTCAATGCCGTGCGACGCCTGCTGCGCCGGGCCACGCAACTGGATTTCGATCGTCGAATGCACGACCTCCTCGTGCTGCGCCAGGCGGCGCCGGATCTCGTCGGCGGCCAGGGCCGCATCGCCCGTGCTGACGGCCATGGCGCAGGCATAGGCGTCGCGCCCTACCCGCCAGACGTGCAGGTCGGTCAGCGTGGCGGCGGCGCCCTCCTCGGCCGCCGCGCGAATCTCGTCGACCACCGGCGCATCCATCTCCCGGTCGAGCAACACCTTCCCGGTATCGAGCAGCAGGTTCTTCGCCCACAGCGCCACCAGCACGGCGCCGGCGATACCGGTGACCGGATCGAGCCAGGCCCAGCCGAAGAACCAGCCGCCGGCCAGGGCCACGATCGCCAGCGCCGAGGTGGCGGCATCGGCCATGACGTGGACGTAGGCGGCGCGCAGGTTCAGATCGTGATGATGTCCTGCGCCGTGGTGAGGATGGCGGTGGTTATGGTCATGCGCGTGATCGTGATGATGGTGGTGATGGCCATGATCGTGCGCGCCGCCCAGGATCAGCGCGCACGCAACGTTCACCACCAGTCCGAGCGCTGCGACGGCGATCGCCTGCGCGTAATGGACGGGCTCCGGCTGGAGCAGCCGCTCGACCGATCCGGCCACCATCAGGGCCGCGATCACGAGCAGGAAGATGGCGCTGGTGTAGCCAGCCAGGATCTCGATCTTCCAGGTGCCGAAGGCGAAGCGCGGGTCGGCGGCGTAGCGGCGCGCCGCTGCATACGCGAACGCGCTCAGGCCGATTGCCAGCGCATGCGAACTCATATGCCAGCCGTCGGCCAGCAGCGCCATCGAATTCGACCACCAGCCGGCGCCGATTTCCAGCAGCATCATGGTGACGGTGATCCAGATCACCTTGTGGGTGCGGCGCTCGGCTTCGCGGCTGTCCTGGCCTGCATTGCGCGCGTGGATCTGGCCCGCCAGATGGCAATAGAGTCGTTTTTCCATGGTGGTTGGTGTTGTGGTGTCAATCGCTGATGGACTGGCCGGCGCCCCTGGCCAGCTTCTGCGCCCGGCGTGGACGCTCCTTGATGATCTGATGGCACTTGTGGTCGGTGATCTTCTTCCACGTGCGCGCCTCGTCCTGCGTGCGCAGGCACGCCGTGCAATAGCCGGTCCTGCCGTCGAACTTGCACACGCCGGTGCAGGGAGACTTGAGCGCCATTGCCGATCCTTACTTGAGGTAGGCGCGCACGACGTCGACCAGGGCATCCGCGCCCTGGTCGCGTTCGCGTTGGGTGGCGATGTCGGCGCCGGCCACATGGTGGCGGATATGGTCTTCGATGACCTGCGCCATCAGGCCGTTGATGGCGCCGCGCGCCGCTGCAAGCTGCTGCAGCACCGCCGTGCAGTCGGCGTCGCCATCGAGGGCGCGTTCGATGCCCTCGATCTGACCCTTGATGCGCCTTACCCTGTTGAGCAGCTTCGCGTTGTCCCTGCTGACATGACTCATATCGCCTCCAATACCATAGGGGGGTATAGTATCGGACGCAGACATCGTAGTCGATACCAGACGCCATATGGAAGATCGTTGCTTGCGCCAGGATCGACGCGCACACCGTCTACCCCAGCGCAGGACGCACGCCTGGCTGGCGCGATCGGCTAGATGCCGGCCGCGGCCGACATCTCGTCCAGGTACAGCTGCTCCAGCTCACGCGCGCTCAAGTCCCGCGCCCTGAAGCTGCGCACCAGGCGCCCGTCGCGCATCAGGCCGATCGTGGTCGCCACCTCGCGCGCACGGAACAGGTCATGGGTGGCCATCAAGACCGCCGCCCCGGCGTCGCGCTGCGCCAGAAGCAGGCGGTGGAATTCGGCGCTGGCAGCGGGATCGAGTCCGGAAGTCGGTTCGTCCAACAGCAGCCCGCGCGCCGAGCGCGCGATCGCCAGCGCGATCGCGACTTTCTGGCGCATGCCTTTCGAATAGCCGCCGGCGCGCCGGTCGACCGCGGCCGCCGGCACCCCGGCCTGCTCCAGCCAGCCGCGCAGGCGCTGCGGCGTGCAGTCGGGCACCCCGGCCAGGCCGGCGAAGTAGCGCAGGTTTTCCAGTCCGCTCAACTCGCCGTAAAGGGCGACTTGCTCGGGCAGGTAAAGAAGACGGCGGCGCGCCTGCGCGGGGTTCGCCTGCACGTCGATGCCGTCGACCAGCGCGGTGCCGGACGTCGGCTTCAGAAAGCCCAGCAGCAGTTTGATGGTGGTGGTCTTGCCGGCGCCGTTCGCGCCGAGCATGCAGAAGATTTCGCCCGGCGCGATGTCGAGGTCGAGGCCGTCGAGGGCGCGGTGGGCGCCGAAGGTCTTGCTCAAAGCATGGGTACGCAACATGATATGCCTCATTCGATAAAGGTTGCCTGGCGGCGAAGGCGGCGCGCGCCCACGGCCAGCAGCGCCAACAGGAACAGCGCGATCAGGCCGGCGTCGACGGCGAGCGCGCCGAGCCGAGTGGCCGGCGGGGCTTCGCGGTGGACGAAGCGCGGCATGCCGTGGTCGTAGTCGGCGGCCGTGAGCAGGCGATCCTGCTCCAGGTAGCGCTGCGTCAGCCTGCGCACATCGAGCAGGAAGGCATGCGCCTGATCCTGGAAGCGGCGCGCGCGGGCGGCGTCGGTCCCGGCCAGGCGTTCCAGCGCGTCCTGGAAAGCGATCGCCGGCGAGCCGGCGCGCAGCAGGTCGAGCCAGCGCAGGCGGCGTTCGTCCTGTGCGCGATAGGGCTGGACGGCAGCGCGGATCAGCTGTTCGCCGCGCTCGACTTCCACGGCCCGCTTGCGCAGGTTGTCGGGTATGTTGGGCGCCGCCCTCCCCTCGGGCCGGGAGGCCGCGTCCGCCTGCTGGCGCGCCTCGGCACGCGCCTGCATCGCCATCGCGCGCAGGGCGTTGGTGCGCTCGGCGGGATTGGATGGGGGGGCGACCAGGTCGGCCACGCCCAGCGCCAGCGCCGGCACCAGCACGACCAGCGCCAGCCACCCTGCCACGCAGCCCAGCGCGGCCTGCGCCGCATTGCGGGCGAACAGGTTGACGAATGCGGCAAAGCCGAGCCAGAACAGGCCGTACAACGCGCTCAGGAAGGCCAACTGCAGCAGCGTCGCCGCATCCGGTTCGGCCGTCAGCCAAAGCACTGCCACCAGCACCAGCACTGCAGGAGCCACCAGAAGGAGCGCGCGCGCCGCCGCCTTTCCCAGCAGGTAGCGCAGCGGCGACACCGGCTGGGCCAGCAGCCAGGGTTCCATGCCGCGCTCGCGTTCGAAGGACCACAGGTCGAAACTGCCGGCCAGGATCAGCAACGGCAGGAGCCACACCAGCACGAAGGCCAGGTCGAAGCGCCCGGCCGCCAGGACAGCGGGGTTTTCCATGCCCGCCATGTATTCGTCGAAGATGGTGTTGCTGGCGACGAAGGGGAAGATCTTTGCCGCCATCGGGTATCCCTCGGCCTGGCCGGCGGTCAGGACCGGCAGCTCGCCTTGCGGCAGCGTGGCTCGAAACGACATTGCGGTGGCGTAGATGGCCCCGCCGTAGCGCGACTTGTTCTCCGGGGTGAGCTCGCCCACGATCTGGCTGCGTCGCATCTGGTGCACCTCGCGCTCCTCGTCCTGGATCGCGGCCAGGGCAGCGCCGCGCTGCGCGCTCCAGGCGGCGCCCTCCCAGGCGGCATAGCCGCACAGCGCGAGGAAGGCCAGCCACAGCGGCAGCAGCCAGCGTCCGCGCACCATGCGCAGCAGTTCAGTACGGAAGATGATGGCGGCGGCGTTCATGCCCTGCCCTCGAGCCGCCAGGCGGCCAATCGCATCAGCGCCACGGCCCCCGCCAGCCAGGCCAGCAGCGAGCCGAATGGCGCGGCCGTACGTGGCAGCACCTCGGCCAGCGTGAACGGTCTTGGCTCGAAACGCACGCCGCGCGTGACCGCGGCGACGTCGGCCGCGTACTCGCGCATCTCGGGCTTGCGGTTGAGCTTGATGTCGCGGTTGAGCAGCTGCACCAGGTCGTAGCGGTAGGCTTCGGCCTGCGCCAGGAAATGGCGGTGCGCCGGCATATCGGACTGCGCCAGCGCCGAGGACAGCGGCCGCAGCGCCATCAGC
>Ga0265798_10001908_pt1 | contig 31336 bp, 23 predicted proteins | sample P3T30metagenome_FD_192430 | JGI IMG/M metagenome (GOLD analysis project Ga0265798, IMG submission 192430) | Plant litter microbial communities from East Loma Ridge, Irvine, California - P3 T30 | ecosystem: Environmental > Terrestrial > Plant litter > Unclassified | place: USA: California... | reverse complement strand
TATGTCTGATAAGAAGTATTTATCGCTAAATGAGTAATCGGCTTTTCCATAAAAAGACAATAAGTTATCTTCTGTTTTATCTAAAAACCGGTAAGTCAATTCTCTTGGAAAGGCAACTGGTGTTAAATAACCTCCGTTATCCGAACCATCGTCATTTTTAGGTTTAGAATCCAGCAAATTGATTTTAATATAATCATTAACACCTTTATAAGCGTAGGCGTTACTGTATTTATAAATATCCCATTGCATGGATTGCCCTAAGGCAAAATGAAAATCGTGAACCTTATTCAGGTTTAAATCGTAAGTTACTTTGTTATCCATCATTAATCTTTGGCTAAAGCCATAATAATTGGATGCATAACTGTTTCCCTGCAAAAGCGTTCTGGCATAAAAAACATCTCTATAGCCCTCACTGTAATCGGCATTAAAAGATGAAACCACCTTAAACCGCCCAAAAATTCCTTCTAATTTGGCATAACCCTGAATAGAGTTTGTTTTATTATCATCAAAACCTTTCTTATATTCTTGCAGGTATGAACCATAGAAATTTTTATTTGGAGGTAGAGGAGCACTTAAATCAGGAAAATAATTAAGTTGTGCAAAGCGGTCACGCAAGGTTTTATTTCTATCGCGGTTTAAACGGTTCGCATTAATCATAGTCGAAAACAACAACCATTTGGTTGGTTTCATATTGATATTGAAAGTGGCACTATAACGGTCGATACCCGTTTGATCTGCTACACCTTCACTTTTGGTATTGCCCAATGCAAACCTAAAATTAGCCCTGTCTGTACCGCCGGCAAGTGAGAAATTAATGCCATATACCAGTGCATTTTTATAGTATAAATCTGTCCAGTCTGATTTTCCACTATACACATTATTTAGCGAATCGCTTAAATACACTGGATACTCTTCATCATCAGAATACCTGCCGTTTGTGGTATATACATCATAAAAGCGCTGTCTGAACTCATTTTCATATTTACCATTAATGGTATTTACAAATGGTTTTTGCACCATACCTATATACGAGTTGAAAGATATAGCGCGGTATTTACCCACTGCTGTTTTTGAGGTTAAAACAATTACCCCATTAACACCTCTAGGCCCGTAAACAGAAGTGGACCCTAAATCTTTAAGTACCTCTACCGATGCAATATTATTCATATCAATACCGGACAATAAATTAGTTGCAGGACCAATTCTATTAAAATCGAATTGTTGTATATCAAAAGCAAAAGGATGCTCCCGTACCAAAGGGATTCCATCGAGAACCACCAGAGGCTGAGCATCGTACAAATCCTTTTTTGATAATAGCGGCATTGCAGCCCCTCTAATAAACATGTTCTGAATAGAACCTGGTTCGCCTGAGGGTTCCTGAACATAAAGACCAGCAAAATTGCCCTTTAAATTTTGCTGTAATGAAATGGCAGGGAAGATTGATAAATCTCTGGTGTCTTTTTGTACACCACCAGCCAATTTGTTGTAAAGTGTTTTTTTCCTGATCTGTTCAAGGCTATCTTTTCGCAAAGAATCTTTAGCCGATACGATCTTAATTTTCGTCGTATCCTGAAGGATCAAATAATTAATCGTTAGGCCTTTATGAAGTTTTTTACCTACCGAAAAAACCGGTAAAACGTTTAATGTAAACGCGGCAAAAAAAACAAGGCACGCCCATAAGTATCGCATAGTTAATGGATCTTTAATTGGTAAAAAAAATGATTGCTAAAACTTATTTTTTCGGAAACGGCAAGATATGTCCTAGGTTAAAAAGACAGGAATTCTGGTAGTAATAGTTAGGGATTCTCATAAAATTTAGTATTTGGTTAACTCAAATATATAATATACTAAAACGTTTTAACAATAAATTGTCATTTTTATGAAATTTTTATTAAACAGCGCAATAATATTTAATTCTACTAAAATAACTGTCAACCAGACAAGTAAAAAATAAATATTATCAAAATAATTTAAAAAATTAACATCCTATAAAACAGCATATAAGGATGTTTTTCAACAATAATTTGAACAATTTTATGCTGCAATTCCTTAAAACACTTAAACGTTTTAGTGAAAAATTTAATCATAGACAAAGCATTACCATTAAACTACTAGTAATAATTTTGGTCCGTGCACAGGAATTACCCTATTATATTCTGCAGTTAGTATGGTTACAATGATGGTATACCTTAAACAAAAGCTTAACCTAATTTATTGTTCAGTGGCTACCCGATAAGTAGGATCTTCTATAATATTTACTGCAATAATCTGATCAGCATTTTTCAGCAAGCGTTTACAATCGTTACTCAGATGCTTTAATTGGAGTTTCTTATCAACAGAACGGTAGCGTTCTGTTAATTTATTCAACGCATCAATGCCCGACATATCAAAAACGCGGCTATGCTTAAAATCAATAATAATATACTGAGGATCATGGGCTACATCAAACAGCTCATTGAAATTGGCAATTGATCCGAAAAACAAGGGACCAAATATTTCATAGATTTTTACACCATCAACATCAATATGGCTGCTGGCACGTATCCGTTTAGAACTTTCCCAGGCGAAAACAAGTGCTGAAATAATTACACCTATTAATACAGCAAGTGCCAGGTTATGCAGCCAAACCGTAATTACAGCCACCAGAATCCCGATTAGAATATCCTGCACAGGCATTTTATTAATCACCTTAAAACTCATCCATTCAAAAGTGCCAATGGCTACCATCATCATTACACCAACCAGCGCGGCCATAGGTACACGATCAATAACCGGGGCACCGATTAAAATAATGAGCAATATGGTTAAGGCTGCAATAATGCCTGATAACCTTGCTCTCGCTCCTGCCGAAAGGTTAACCAACGTTTGTGCAATCATCGGGCAACCGCCCATCCCGGTAAAAAAACCATTGGCAATATTGGCTATTCCCTGTGCAATACTCTCCCTGTTCCCGTTGCCTTTGGTTTCTGTAATTTCATCAACCAGGTTCAGCGTAAGCAGGCCTTCTGTTAAGCCTACACCAGCCATAATAAGTGAATAAGGGAAAATGATTTTGAGCATATCCAGATTCAGCGGTACTTTCGGAATGTGAAAGGGAGGAAAGCCACCATTTACTGAAGCAATATTTTTAACCAGTTTGGTATCAATACCAAAACATAAAACAACAAGGAAAACCACAATAATGGCTACCAGTGAGGATGGAATGGCTTTGGTTATTTTAGGAAGAATAACCACTATAGCAACAGTGAGCAATACCAGCGCCAACATGGTATATAAAGGCATACCGCTCAGCCACTCTACCCTGCCGTTAACAAGTGTTTTGAATTGCTCAAGCTGCGACATAAAAATAATTACCGCCAACCCGTTAACAAAACCGAACATTACTGGTTGTGGAACCAACCTGACGAATTTCCCAAGTTTAAACAATCCAACAATGATCTGGATTACGCCTGCCAAAGCCACTGCTGCAAAAACGTATTCTATTCCCTGGCTTTTCATTAAAGCAATGAGCACAATTACCGTTGCGCCTGCCCCACCAGAAACCAAACCTGGCCTGCCGCCTAAAACGGCCGTAATCAAGCCCATAATAAAGGCAGCATATAAACCTGTTAAGGGTGGGAAACCTGCAAGAATAGCAAATGATAAAGATTCGGGAATCATGGTCATGGCTACCGTTAAGCCTGCAAGAATTTCAGTTCTATAATTTATTTTCTTTGAAAAATCGAATAGTTGCAGGTAAGGTTTCATCAGTTAATTGTTAGCAGCTGCAAATATCTAAATTATGAGAACAATAGTGCTATAATAAACTATGGATGCTGAATAAGCTCTGTAAGTTGCAGTTCATCTTTAAAAGAGTAACAGCTTTTACCATGATCTGCATTCCCTGAAATTGGGTTGATGCGGTGCTGAAAATTACTACCCCAGATTTCCAAAGCCTTAAAAACATCAGTCAGCTTTTTCCCCGACTCTGTAAAAGAGTATTCAACTTTGGGTGGAACAACAGGATAAATTTTCCGCTCAACGACCTGGTCTTCTTCGAGCTCTCTTAACTGTTGTGTAAGCATCTTTTCAGTTATGCCGGCAACACTGCGATGAAGTTCGCCGTATCTTTTTGGGCCAGACAAAAGCCTGTTCAAAATAGTCAATTTCCATTTACCGCCTATTACATTTAGCGCCGCTTCCATCGAACAGGTGTACTCAGCTTGTCTTTTCTTTGTCATATAAAAAATTGATGCAGGGATTTATAGAATTTGGAGTCATTTCATACAAAAAGGTGCGTACCGAACCAAAAAGTACATACTTGACGGGTAGTGTAATTAGCCGTCTCTTTGATGTATTAAAACATAAAGATAATGAAAAAATTAGAAGGAAAAACCGCAATCATCACAGGTGGAAACAGCGGTATAGGTTTTGCAACAGCACAAGAATTTTTAGCTCAGGGTGCCAGAGTAATCATCACCGGTAGAAATGAGCAATCGGTAAAAGACGCCATAGCAAAACTTGGTGAAAATGCTTATGGAATTGTTTCCGATAGTGCATATATGGAAGAAATTACAAAACTGGCCGATCAGGTAAAAACCATTAGTCCGACTTTAGATATTGTGGTGATTAATGCCGGTATTGGAAAATTTAATACATTAGTACACATGACTGAAGAGATGTTCGACGAGATTATGAACATTAATTTTAAAGGCGCTTATTTTAGTTTACAGCAATTGCTACCCTTAGTTAATCAGGGTGGATCTATCATTTTAAATACTCCGATAAATGCACACATCGGAATGGCTGGCGCTACAGTGTACGCAGCAAGTAAAGCAGCCTTATTAACTTTAGCCAAAAATCTTTCTGCTGAATTAACATCAAGAAAAATAAGGGTAAATGCTGTTAGTCCAGGTCCTGTTGGCACACCATTGCACAGTTCGGAAAAATTAGGCTTAAGCGACGAGGATTTACAGCAAATGGGCGAAAGTTTGGTGAAACAAATTCCTGTGGGCAGATTCGGGCAGGCTGAAGAAATTGCCAAAACAATTGCATTCTTTGCTTCAGACGATTCATCATTCATTTTAGGTTCAGAACTTATTGCTGATGGAGGTATGTATAATTTATAAGTTTAAATTTAGATTAATGGATTAACCTGAGGGCTATTGTGTAAAAAGAAACAACATACCTTGATGCCCTCTGCGTTAATCTTTTAAATCTGCGGGACAAATAAACATCAAAAACTTATTGTTAATCTGTAGCACTCATATCTAGGTTACAAATCCGGACCAGCTACATGATTTAAAACAAACCTTTAACATCCGCCGAAAAACCAAGCTCAATAAAACTCTGTGTAGACCATTCAATTCTGAGTGGAGTGCCTGCATCTTTTACACTTTCTGTACTCACATCCTTACCGGTTCCATAATTGATCTGTGCAAAAGGGTTTTTATCAATATTAAGCACTAAAAGCAACCTGCTGCCTTTTTGCAACTGCTTGCTGAATACTCTCGATCTATAAAACGGTATAGTTTCTAATTTCCCAGGCTTAAGCAAGTTCCTTTTGCTCATATCATATGCGTAACTGGCTCTTCCTAAATAATAAGAGAGCTGAAAATATTTGCCTGATGGCGTAATTTCGTACAGAATGAGGCCTACATCCATATCCTTTTTGTTGATGATGGCTTTAAGCTGCCCCTCTAGTGCGCCTGACACTGAAACGGCTTGATTAATTGGCTTCGTGATAAAAAACAATCCATTTGATCTGTCGAGTTCTTTTTTGATGATCGGATCAGGATAATAATCGTTGTAGAATTTGGTTCTATCGGCCAGATCAACCTGCTGATGCATGAAAATTTCTTTGACTGGCTTTTCCTCTGACAGTATCATCCCGTTTTCAGCACTGTCCAGATAAAAGCGGATGTGATAATCCTCCATCTTGGCCAATGAAGAAGCATGCTTCCACTCATTTGCGCCCATTACTTCAAAGTTGATCTTATCTTTTAACAATGCAGGTTTCTTTCCGCCTTTAAGAATATAGTCTAGCCACTGGAAAGTGATTTCACGGGTATTGATCAGCGCTATTGAATCTACCTCATAACCTCTTAGTTTGGCTACTCCACCTGTCTGCGATCCAAAATGATCGTAAGGGCCTATAATTAAATAATGTTCAACTGACGGATTATACTTATAATGTTCGCGAAGGTATTCTAATGCCGAAACCTGTCCATCATCGTAATAGCCGGTAATGCTGAGCACCGGAATATTGATGTGTTTAAAATCGCGACCATAAGGTACCATTGACTGCCAGTAGGTATCATAATCAGGGTGGCTAAGCCATTTCTGTAACAATGGATTTGGTGTGCCATCAATGCTATCAATCTTGTTATAAGCAGCTCCGCTATTCCACCAATTCAGCCGCATTTTCCGCCAGCGCGCATTATCATTATTTATAACATCATCGGTATACTTGTTATTGGTAATATAAAAGGTCCACTGGTAATTAGCCGATAAAAAAATATTGTTTTCCATAGGTAAACCAAGCCCTGGAATAGCCGCTACATAGGGCACAATGGTTTTTAATGCCGGATGCAAGTGTTTAGCCGCCGCCCATTGTGCAAAGCCTGAATAACTTCCACCATACATCCCCACCCTGCCATCGCTCCATGATTGTTGGATAATCCAATCAATCACTGCATTTACATCTTTGGTTTCATATTCGTAAGGCACCGGCATATCGGGACTGAGCCGTTTTCCTCTGGCATCGGCAACAATACCAACATAACCATGATCAGCTGCATATTTCGCTTCCATCAAACTTCTATTCGTATTGGAATAGATAAAATAAAAGAGTGCTGCTGGTAATTTCTGCGGCATACCTTTTTTCCTCACCACAACTGCAGATAGCGTAATGCCATATTTTGTTTTAATCATCACACTATCGTTAATGATGTAATTACTGCTATCAGGTAAGGTAAGTTTTTGCTGTGCAAAAGTTTCTAAGCCCACGATGAGACATAGCACACCCACACCTAGTTTTACTAAGTTTATTTTCATAATCAAAAAATTATAGTTTATATTTTAATGAGGCTCCTTAATTTAACGGCTCGCCGTTCTGATATCCTGATTAAATTCCCAGTCTTTAGTTCTACAAACATCCCCTCATCATCTTTTTTTATTGAACTGATGTAGTCAAGATTAAATAATATACCTCTGCTTGCCCTAAAAAATCCTTGGCAATCGGGGTTTTCTTCCAATTTATTTAATGAGGTTTTGAGCAATACCTGTTCTTGCCCGAAAAAGAACCGGGCATAATTCTCTACCGACTCGATCAAATGCACGTCTTTCCACTTTATGAGATGATGTTTGCCCCTCTCTTTCACAAAAATAGCTGCGCTGTCATTCGCACCAATCTTTTGTATGGCTTTATCCATTGCACTTTTAAAACGTTCATCACGTACAGGTTTCATCAGATAATCCATGGCGCTTGTCCTCTCCTGAAAAAACTTGACACATTTTGGCTTAAAAAAACTCAAAATGAATCAAGAGAAAAAAAGTAATGGATTTAGTATTTTAGTTTCCGATTCTTTCGACCGTACGGATGACCACAATGCCTATGAAGTTTCCTTCAGGCGATGGCTGGTATCTCAGTTGGAAGCAAGGGAAATGACAGTTAGCGAAGCGATCAGGAAGTTTAACATCAATCCCTCAAGTGGACCAGAACTGATAAGAACCTGGCGCAAGAAGTATTCGGACGATATTATTCCAGAACCCATAGAAATGACCCAACAGGAAAGACAGGATCTGATTGCATTGCAGAAGCAGATAAAAGCCATGGAAAAGCAGCTTGAGGATGCCAGGATGCATAATATTGCCCTCAATACACTAATAGATGTAGCTGAGGAAAAACTCAAGATCAATATCAGAAAAAAGCCTGGTGCCAAACAGTAACACTATTGATGCAGCTTTACGGTAGCTTTAGCATAAGCTACTACTGCAGACTGTTTGGCAAGAGCCGTCAGGCCTGGTATGAACAAAAAGCACAGCCGGCAATGCATATGCGCGATGCACTGGTCGTCAGATTGGTTACAGAGATCAGGGAACAGCTTCCATACTGCGGGGTCGACAAACTCTACCACATGCTGAAGGAAGATTTTACAGCCCATGGAATAAAACTGGGAAGGGATGGCCTTTATAGGCTTATGGGCAGTTATGGGATGCTCATTAGGCACCGTAGGAGAAAGCCCTACTGCACCATGTCCAATCATCATTACAGGAAATACCCAAACCTGATCCGTGAAAAGGTGATCAATAACCCAGGGGTATTATGGGTAAGCGATATCACCTATATCCGGCAGGCTTACGGTTTCAGCTACCTAAGTATTGTTACCGATGCCTATAGCCGAAAGATCGTAGGTTACAAACTTCATCCGACCCTGCATAGTGAAGGAGCCATTGATGCACTGTTGATGGCAGCCAAGGACCTGAAAAGAACTTCAGCGCTTATCCATCACAGCGACAGGGGCATACAATACTGCTGCAATGAATATGTCCGGGTTATAGACTATTTACATATACAGCTATCAATGACCGAAAGTGGGGATCCATATGAAAATGCCATTGCAGAAAGGATTAACGGGATACTGAAGTATGAACATGGGCTTAAAGAAACCTTTCCCTCTTTTGAAAAGGCAAAAGCAGCCGTAGATGATGCCGTAACCAAATATAACAGCATCAGGATACATGACAGCTGTGGCAGGCTCACCCCTATAATGGCGCACGAAAGAAATGGAACACTTAAGAAATACTGGAGGAAAAAGAATTACAAAACCAGTAATAAGGAAAGCAAACCCGTTGTTGTTCCGTAATTGGGATAAGAGGAAAAGAAATCCAAGGAATAAGGAAAACGGCAGGATATAAACCAGGAATAACCCCAAACAAAATAACCCTTAGAACTAATAAAAATTAAAAGCTATATTGCATTAGTAAATCAAGTAAATTGGTGTAAAAAGCCTTAGTAATTAATCACCAAAACTGTCAAGCTATTTTAGGAGGGGTCACTCACTTCAAAAGCCTGCACCGCATAACTGTCGAAAGCCGTTACAAAAATCACCTGTGGCACATGTACCAGATTTTCTAACAGATCGAAACCCGAACGACCAGGCATCTGTATATCCAAAAAAATCAGTTCCGGTTTTAAAAGTCCGATGAGCTGTTCGGCTTCATCAGCATTAGCAGCCTCGCCCAATACCGTAATCTGCGGATAGCTTTTTAACATCCTCCTCAACTCCTGCCTTGCGCCGCGTTCATCGTCGATGATTAGCGTTCTAATGTTTCTCATCTGATCGGAATTTTAATTTCGGAACAAACCTTTTGACCCATTTCATACAGGCTGAAGGACGCACGGTGATGATAACTCAGATCGAGTCTTTCTTTCAGGTTATGAAGTCCGATTCCTGCCACCGTTTTATCCTGTTCTAATTTGCCAGGGTTTAAGACACGGATATTTACAAATCCATCATATTCCTTAATCATTACTTCAATTTTTCCACCATGTTTTTCTAAGGCAATCCCATGCTTTACCCCATTTTCTACCAATGTTTGAATACATAGACGTGGCACCATTAACCCGGAAAGCGAAATATCGATATCCAAATCGTAATTTAATCTTTCTTCCATTCTCAAACACTCCAGTTCCAGGTAATCTCTAACCAGGTCTACTTCTTCATTTAACCTAATAAGCATGGCACTACCTTTATATAATCCGTTGCGCAACAGCTCACTTAACAGATCAATTGCCCTACCTGCAGCATCGGGGCGGGTGTACAACAAAGATTTTATATTATTGAGTGCATTAAATAGAAAATGGGGGTTTAACTGAGCAGAAAGGTTGTCTAACTGTGATTGTTTAATGCTAAGCTCCAATCTCGCATTTTCTACCGATAACCGGATTTCCCTTTTTGCATAATGGTAAAGATGATAGGCCAAAAGCCATATGGCCATTAAGCGGATACCAGCAACCAAAATACCAGGAGCATTTATGCTAAAAAATTCGGTAAACGACTGTGATGGATGGCTCAGGAACAATAGCCTCACTAAGTACAACTTACTAATGGTAACCAGCAGATAAAAAATACCCATTACCGGAATAACAATTAACATTCGCCAGATCAGTTTCTTGAGGGAAAGATTCTGCCAACGGTTTTTATTTGCAAAATTACGATATAAATGGGTAATCAAAATGTACATTCCCACATCCGAAACAAACTGTATAACAGCAAAATCGAATCTAAAATTACCAGCAGCAGACCAACACTGGAATGTCCAATACAAAGCCGCCACCGACCAGCCAATTAGCTGACATTTCCAATAAAGCGATATGTGAGATTTCTTTTCCAAAATTTTTCTGCGCTAAGCAAATCAACGAAAACTAATGTTAAGAAAAAACATAAAGTACAGGAGCGTAACCTTTTGGGGGATGAGTGTTTTTTAGAATGGAAATAGTCAGAAGTCTATTCCGCAAAAGAAACAGAACACCTTGTTGTCTCTGCGTCGATCTTTTAAATCTGCAAGACAAATAATTAAAACGGATTACTACTCAGGTCCGGATTACAAATCCAGACCAACAGCAATAGTCCGGAGTCTGAAGTCAGAATTCCGATGTCTATTTCTGCGGGAGAAACAAAATGTTCAATCTGGTGTAGCGTCTATCTTTATCTTTACGTTTTAGGAGTTGACATTATCTAAAAATCACGCCCTATGAAAAACCTACTCCTTTTATTCATCGTTTTCGCATTTGTTTCTTGTAAAAAATCAGAAAGATATGGTCCGCTGGACTTAAAAAACGGACAGGAAGTTGAATTACTGGTAAGCCATCGCTACGGTGCAGATAATGATCAGCTGTTAAAATTGCCCGGTAATGTCGATGCCGGCGCCTCGCTTTCGGGTTTTGATCAGCGGGAGCCTGGTTATACTTACCGTGTTAAAGCGAGGTTCAACCGCGATGAAGTGCCCCTCCAAGACGGACCTGAATACTACTTTATTTTCGAAAAGATAATCAGCAAAGAGCAGTATAAAGGAACTGAATCTTTTACCGTGCAGCTGATTACTTCTTATGTCCCTGGAGGACCGGTAATAAGACTGAACAAAACTGGAAATGACTATTACCTGATTCCAGGTAAGTTACAGCTCACTTATGCAAACAGCACCATCCAGAACGAGCTGGAGGAAATCTGGTTAAACGCACAGGAACTCCGTGCGAACTGGCAAAATGGACAACGGCCAAAATGGAAGGCCATTAAAGCTACAGTGGTACATGATCCACAGCAATTTGGGAAGGCCTATTTGGTACAGCAGATACAATTTATTAATTAACGAAAAACCGGAGTCTTATGTAAAATGGATGATGTAAGATGGATGTAAAGCCTGTATCTATCCCCCTTACTCCAATGCCATTTAACCACAGAAAAAAGGATGCACACAGATATAAAATTCCGTGTAGATCTGTGGTTAAAACCTTAACTTAATGACATTCCACCCTTACCCTAACTCCGTGCCTTCACTCTGTGATCTTTGTGGTAAAAAAGATTGATATAAATTTACACTTCAAAAGATCTCTGCATTTCTTTGTACTTCATCCGATTGCCAGAGCAAGACAACTCCCTAACTTTGCGCCTTACTTAGCGGTCTTTGCGGTTAATTTGCAAGTCATCAATAAGTCGCGTTCAACCCCTTAACTTGTCGTTTTTACACGTTAATTTCCATTTAGCTTTAGTATATCTTTGAATATACTAAATCATAAAAACCATATGGCAACTCAAATTTTCGTAAACCTGGCTGTTAACGACCTCGACAAATCGGTGAAATTTTTCACCAAACTCGGATATACTTTTAATCCCAAATTTACCAATGAGAAAGCAACCTGCATGATTATCAGCGATACTATTTATATCATGCTGCTGACCAGGAAATTTTTCCAAACGTTTACCGAAAAAGAAATTATAGATGCACACAAAACAATAGAAACTTCCATTGCCTTATCGGCTGATAGTAAAGATGCGGTTAACGAAATGGTAGACAAAGCGGTAGCAGCTGGCGCGACGATACCTAATCCGGCTACCGATTATGGTTTTATGTATCAGCATAGTTTTGATGATCTTGATGGTCATCATTGGGAATATGTATGGATGGACCCGAACGGCATGCCTGAACAGCAGGGTTAATTTAGATATGACTTTAAGAGCCTGTTTAAATTTTTATAAAAAAATTAGGCTTTTGCATCACAATGAGAGTTAATTAATTGTTGAAAATCAATATGAATCGACAGAATGGATAAAGAAGGGAATGGTCTCGAAGTATCGTCATTTCGACCGCAGTGGAGAAATCTTTGAACTATGTTAAAAGATTTCTCCATTTCGCTGCGCTTCAGTCGAAATGACGGCGAATTTTTAAATCTTTCATTGAAAGCGGTAGTCGATTGCTTTATTAATGTACTAAAATGGCCTTGGACTACGCTCAGACTGACGTATGAAATAAATTTATTTTAATTTTAAACAGGCGCTAAGTATAAAAATAAGCGACGGATTTTACCGGGTTTGCTTTTTTTTGTTTGAACTGTTCTGTATGCTGTCACTTGCTCTTCTTTACGCGGAACGAATAATGAGCCATTTCGCTCTACACTAATGGCCTGCTTCGGGTGTTAAGCCAGATTATTGTGTTTAAGTTACTTTTTTGTTACCTTCGATTTCAACTAACTTCTGATTTTCTTGAGAAAAATAGCCATCACTGATGAAAAAGAACTGCTGCGAAAGTTGCGGGATGGAGACGAATCTGCATTTAAAGAAATATATCAATGTTATGCACAGCGCCTGGTTTCAAAATTGATTCAGATTTTAAAATCAGAAGAAATAGCTAAAGACATCCTCCAGGACATCTTCATGAAGATCTGGGAAATTCGTAAAACAATAGATCCCGAACTTAGTTTTGGCGCGTTGTTATATAAAATGGCAGCAAACCTTTCAAAAAATGCTTTTAGGAGAAATATTTATGACCAGCTTATGCGGAGTGAAATCGATCCGGATGTAGCTTACAATCCTATGGATGATGCAGACGATGCATCGCAAAATAAAGCATTGCTGGACATGGCTTTGAGTAAACTGACGGAGCGACAGCGAAAGGTTTATGTCATGCATAAGTTAGAAGGGCGGAGTTATCAGGAAATTAGTGATGAGTTGAAGATCAGCGCATCTGCTATCAATCATCATATTCAGGAGGCTAATAAAAAGGTGAGGCTTGCACTAAAATCCAAGCATTTTGAACTTTTATTATGTTTACTTCCAATTTTTTTCAAAAATAATTGATTTAGGGGTGCTATTTTTTATTTTTCGTGTGTATTCATTATATGTTGTGGATAAAACAGCCTATTTAAATGAACGAAAAGATTAAAGTTGAACTTTTATTTGAAAAATACATAGATAATACCATCAATGATGAGGAATTATTTCAATTACACTCATTTTTTCAGACAGGAAATAACGAGGAGCAATTAAACCGATTACTTCAAGCGCATTTTGCGTCTGATGTTCCTTCAGATATACTTAATGAAAGATCTGCTGAAGTAGCGGATTTGGCATGGATTGAAATTCAACATAACATAGGCTTGAAAAAACCCACATTGATAGGCAGAATTTCCTGGATCACTAAAGTAGCCGCTGCAGTGCTTATTTTTGTATCCTTATCTGTATATTTTATTTTAAAAAATGATTCGGCTGATAAACTAGCCTCAAAGAATTACACTACTGATATACAACCCGGAACCAACCGCGCATCTTTAATTTCATCGAAAGGTACCGTATATCAGTTGAACGGTGAAAAACAAGAGATTATTACCAAAAATGGAATTGTCCGCTATAAAGATGGAACACTGGTTGAAAATGAAGAGTCAGATCAGCATCTTACCTTAAGTACTCCAAAAGGGGGACAATATTCTGTCACCTTAAGTGATGGTACCAAAGTGTGGCTTAATGCAGCCTCGTCATTATCTTACCCTGCAAGCTTTACCGGTAAAGAAAGAAGGGTTGAACTTGTTGGTGAGGCTTATTTTGAAGTACATCATAATGCCAGCCAGCCATTTATTGTGAGCACCAGGGGACAGCAGATAAGGGTTTTGGGAACCAGCTTTAACGTCAACGCTTATCAGGATGAAAATAAAACGGTTACCACTTTAGTCAATGGTCGCGTACAACTTAGCAGAGAAGGCAATAATGAGGCACCGCAACTGCATCCCGGAGAACAGTCTGTACTCGCAGGTGCTGGTTTCGAAATAGCAGAAGTTGACGCAAGTTTATTTGTTGCCTGGAAAGACGGTCAGTTCCGTTTTAAAGCAACCCCATTAACCGAAGTGATGCGGCAGGTTGAACGTTGGTATAACCTGGATGTCGATTACACCGGAATTCCTGCTGATATACAGATTCATGCATCAATCAGCAGAGATAAAAAATTATCAGCAGTATTACACGCACTCGAAAAAATAACGGATTTAAAATTTGATATCAAAGGAAGGAGTGTAAAGCTTATGCGCTAGAATTTACCATGTAATTTTCGGCGTCTGTTAAAAAGGCTGACGGTGTGGGCACACCATCAGCTGTGATAGATAGATCCGATTTAGAGAAATAATCAACAAACCATTCAAACAAACTAACTAACCTTACAAAAATATGAACTATTTCCTTATCCACAAGGACAAAGGGAGGCGTGTGCCGTCTGAACCAGGCGATACTGTTACCAACAGCAGCATATCACCATTTATTGTTAAATTTATCTTCATCTTCCTGGCTTTTTTTGTGCTACAACTCAGTAGTAAATTAAGTGCGCAAACGGTTTCCATTAATTTAAAAGATGCGCCTTTCGTACAAGCAGCAGAGGCCATCAGTAAGCAAACGAAATATGATTTTTCATACAACGACCGGATTTTAAAAAAAGCCAAACCGGTAACCTTAAAGCTTATTAACGAACCGTTAATCAATGCATTACGGAAATTGTTCGCTGAACAACCGCTTACCTACGAGATCAAAGACCGTATAATTATCATACTGGATAAGAGCGCATCTGCGCCTTCTGCTTTGATGGAAACTCCCGTAGAGGGTAGAGTGACTACAGAGGACGGTAAACCTTTGGACGGGGCTACAATTAAAGTTAAAGGTGCAAGTTTTTCAACCAGAACAGATGAAAACGGGAAATTTGTAATTCCTACTCAGTACGCAAACGCCATACTGGAGATCCATCATCTGGGCTATGCCAAATTGGAAGTCAATGCCATACGGGCCAGAGTGGTTACACTGGAACTTGTTTCTTCAGCCCTGAACGAAGTAACTATTGTGAACACGGGGTATGAGAAGATTGACAGCAGAAAGCTGACAAGTGCAGTAACTACCCTTAAAATGGATAGTATAATCACTCCCGGAATTAACACCATTGATAAATTATTAGAAGGTAGAGTTCCCGGGATGATCTTTATGGAAAACTCTGGTCAGGTGGGTGCCGCGCCGAGGTTAAGGATTCGGGGTACATCGACGATTTTGGGAAATAGGGAGCCACTATGGGTTTTAGACGGAATTGTATTGACCGATCCGGTTAATGTTAACCCACAACAGATCAATGACCTGGACTTTGTAAATTTACTGGGTAATGCAATTGCAGGACTGAACCCCCAAGATATTGAACAAATTGATGTGCTTAAGGACGCATCAGCAACGGCACTTTACGGTGCAAAAGCAGGTAACGGCGTAATTGTAATCACAACAAGGAAGGGTAAGGTTGGCAGACCTGTAATCTCCTACATGGGTACAACCAGCTTCTCCAGGCACCCAAGGTACTCGGATAAAAGTATGTACATGATGAACTCGCAGGAACGTATGGATGTCTCTAAAGAGATGATCGAACGAGGAATGCAGTACAACAATGTTACGCAGTTTACAGGTTACGAAAAAGCACTCCAGGACTATTATGCAGGTAATATCAAATACGATGAATTTAAGCGGTTGACTGATTATTATGCAAATGTAAATACAGACTGGATGGGGCTTGTAACCCAGGATGCCATCACTCAGAATCATAATATAAACCTTTCCGGTGGCGCCAATGGAATCAAATATTATTCCTCTTTAGGTTATCAGAATGAAAATGGTGCTATTAAGGGTGAGAATAATAAACGCTATTCGTCGCTCATGAGCATCACTGCAGATTATAAAAAATTCATGGCTCAAATCTCATTTACCGGTAACTATTCAACCAGAGATTATACTCCACAAGATTTAGGGGTGATGAACTATGCTTACAACACTAGCAGAACGATCCCGGCTTACAATGCAGACGGCAGTTATTTTTTCTATCCAAAGGTGATTAGTGGATCGCCGATTTATAATTACAACATTCTAAAAGAAAAGGAGAATTCCGGAGACCATACCGACCTTATTTCAGCCAACATCAGGGCATTAATAAAATATAGGGTAATGACTGGCCTGGATGTGGATGGTACATTTGCTTACAATGCGAGCAGTAACAACAGAGAGCTATATTATACGAAAGACACTTACTACATTTATAAACTAAGGGGGAACCAGAATCTCCGATCAGATCTTGCACCTGTAGGCGGTGAATTGCAAAGAAGTGAAATGCGTAACAATGGGTACACGGCCCGTATACAGACCAATTACAGTACTTATTTTGGAAAAGATGCTAAACATTCCATCAATGCAAGTGCCGGTGTCGAAGCCATTTCTTCTGAATACAAAGGTTTTGAAATCACCAGAAGAGGGTATTTCCCTGAAATGGGTGGCTATTTCGATGTCGTACCTACTACTAATACGGCATATTATCAACAATGGATGTCTAACATTAAGGCGCTTGGCTCCTATAGCCGTCAATTGACAAATAGCCTGGCCTGGTACGGTACCACGGGTTATTCCTGGAATAACCGTTATATGGTGAATGTACATATCCGGGGTGAGCAGTCAAACTTATTCGGTTCCAGAGCGAACAATAGATTCCTGCCAATATGGGCCATTTCCGGCCGATGGAATATGAAAGACGATTTGGTAAAAAATGTGTCCTGGGTAAATGATCTCGCTATGAGAGCCTCATGGGGTTGGCAGGGAAATATGCTGCCCGGACAATCTGCAAATATGGTCATTCAGCAAATACCAACTTCAGACCTTTATTACAATGCACAGTCTTCAAAAATTGTCAATTTCCCAAATCCGGATTTGAAATGGGAACGGACTTCCTCATCTAACGTTGCAATGGACTTCTCTTTATTCGGAAATAAAATAAGCGGATCGCTGGGCTACTTCTATAAAAAGACTGAAGATGCATTTCTTGATAAAACGGTTTCAGAGATTAATGGGGTAGAAAAGTATGTAATCAATAGCGGTACATTGGAAAATAAAGGTATCGAGGTAAGTTTAAGTATTAGAGCGATCGATAATGTGGGCGCAAAAGGTTCAAAACGTGGATTTACATGGCACTTTGACCCGCAGCTTGGGCAGGTGTTGAACAAAGTTTTAAATCGTACAATTAACAACAGAAACAATGTTTTGGTTGACAACATCAAATACACCGACTTTCTGGCGGGAACTGTTCAGCTTGCCGGTAAGCCACTAAATACGTTTTACTCTTACAAGTTTAAGGGGCTGAGCCCGGTAGACGGTTCACCGATTTTTTATGGAACAGAAGAAGAGCAGGCAGCTGCTTATCAACAAAAATATGGCTCAATGCAAAGAGAAGACGTATACCTGGAGGTGATGAGTGAGTCAGGGCGCCGCGAACCCTTTATTCAAGGTGGTTTATCCAATTATTTCGGCTGGAGAAACTTTGGTTTATCTTTCAATTTAACCTACTCTTTGGGCAACAAGATTCGTTTGATGAAGATCGCTTCAGGATACGGAACCGCAGTTGCATACCCACAGCAAAACCTTCGTAAAGAGTTTGTAGACCGCTGGCGCAAACCCGGAGATGAAGCGTACACCAACATACCAGGACTGCAGGCAAGCAATTATTTGAACGCGCCCTGGTGGACTCAATATCCGGCAGTAGCTTACGAACTTGGAGGCAGTATCTATGATATGTACGACAATTCGGACATCAGACTGGTTAGCGGAGACTATTTGAAGCTGCAATCCACCTCTTTCCGGTACAATTTTGCAGATAAATTAGTGCACAAACTTGGACTGAGTTCAGCATATGTCAGCATAACCGGAACCAATCTTTTCATTATCAGCAGTAAATTGCTGAAAGGACAAGATCCAACACAGTCTGGTTCAACGCCAAACATCAACCTTTCACTAACGCCTACTTACTCAGGTAGCATCAATGTTTCATTTTAAACTTAAAGCATCATGAAATACATCTATATATTTTTACCGGTATTGTTGCTGATGTCATCTTGCAGCAAATTCCTGGATGAATATTCAACAGATCTGAAATATGTTCAAAACACAGATGATTTGAACAAGCTCATGATCGGGGAAGCATTCATAAATAGTGTCTCCCTTTCTGCCTATAGTGACCAGGAGACCATGGGCGATCTTTCAGAAACTGGTTTAACCGCGCCATGGCTCCATGTGATGGACGACGATTCTGAACAGTTTGTGTTGGGCTTCGCCGATACTGACAAGCCTACCCCGCTTTATAAATTGTCCGGATTCCACAACTGGAGCCAATCCCCAGCTGTAAACGTATTGAATCTTTCCTGGGATGAAATTTTTTGGAAAAAGATTTACAAGCATGTGGGGGCTATAAATGCGATTCTGTTTCAGGCTGCAAAATTGGCTGAAACGTCTGATAACTTAAATTTACAGCACATTCGTGGTGAAGCCTATTTCTTAAGGGCCTATTATTATTACCTGTTACAAAATGTTTATGGCAGCCCATACCGTGTCAGTTCTGCTCCTACGGATGAAGGTGTTCCATTGAAAATCTCTGAAAAAGTAGAAGACAATTATTTTAAAAGAGACAACAATGATAAAATTTATAAACAAATTGTTGCAGACCTTGAACAGGCCGAACAATACCTGGCGGGTTACAACCCTGCCACTAAAGTAAGGGTTGGGATTGCAGCGGTAAAAATTCTTCAAAGCCGGATATATTTATATACCGAGCAATACGACAAGGCGATTGCTGCATGCAAAAGTTTTGGCACAATGGGCTACACGCTTAACGATCTGAATTTATATTCGCCAGATGCCAATTTCACTTACCGGAGTTCGACTGAATCTATTTTCACCATGGGGCCAAATTCAGTTCCGGCGGTATTTGTAAATGATTCTACTTCTAATTATAATGGTAATGATCGCCTCGCCTCTTCTTTTAAAGCCTCAGGCACTTTAATCAGCAGCTATGCTTCAGACGATCTTAGGCTTAATGCATTCTTTCAAAGATCAGCTAAAACTAAATCCTGGTTACCGGCAAAATACCGCAGCTGGCAAGCCTACAATGATCAGGAACAGGTATCCTGTATTTTTTCTTTCCGTTATGCGGAAGTAATTTTAAACAATGCAGAGGCCTTAGCGATGACTGGTGCAAATGAAGACGCGAGAAATGAGATTCAGAAATTGCGGTTGAAAAGGTTTCGCAACGCCGGTATGGATCAAATTCCAACAGGCAATCAAGAACTGGTTGAATTTATCAGGGCAGAACGCAGACGGGAATTGTGTTTTGAAGGGCACAGGTGGTTCGATTTGCGGCGGTATGCGGTAAATTCTAAATATCCGCTTTCGCAAGAGTTTAACATGAAACACCCGGCTTATAGCTACAATGCGCAAACCAATGCAAATACACCTATTGGTAATTATGTATTGAAATCTTTTGCACAGGATGCGCCGAGCTGGCAGGTTCCTATTCCAAATTATGCCATCGAATTCAACAGGGGCACATTAACAAATCCCATCAGAAGTGTACGTACCGTTCAACCTCTATAAACATATTTAATATGAATCATAAAATTTATATCGCAGGTATATTCCTTGTTCTATTGGCAACAGCATGCCGGAAGGAGGAGGTAACCGTTTTTCCTGATTACGATAAAAACTGGCTGGTGGTGGATGACAATCCCAACGACCCCACCATTCATAGCAATTACCTCTTCTTTAAAGAGACGGGGATTCCGGTGTTCGTTAATGATACCATTGGTACACAAGCCCGGACAGATGTTTTTGGGCATAATTTTACCCATTATGAGAAATTGTCTTTAAGTTACTCCATTGGCGGATTGCAGGCAGGAGCGCCACCACTCGTTAACTCATTCACTTATTGCAACAAAGCGGATGTGCCTGCTGCACTTGCCTATTTGAAGAGTGAAATTTTATCGGTGTTGCCGAAAGGCGTTTATGTACCCAGTATTTTATTGGTTGGCAACCTGAATACCAATGGTTTTAAGTATGCTTTTAAGGGGTTAAATACCGTAGTGATCAGTCAGATTGCGGATATCCCTACGATGAATCAAGCCACAAAAGCACAGTATAAAGGAGCAATCCTGCGGGCGATGCTTACAAATGCCATGCTCCGGCCCAAATACGCCGACATACTGGATAAATTTGCCAATGCTACCCGGAAATTCGTCACGGTGAGCGATGCCTATGATCTGTCTACGTTTTACCTCAACTCAAGGGTAACTGGTTTGCCTGCTGGTGTAAGACCATCATTGCAGGCTATAGGCTTTATTGATGCTGAGCCAACAAATCCATATTCTACGCCAGCAACGCCTTCTATGGATGCAAATATGTACCTGGAAGCTATACTTGGGCGTACAGATGCAAAATTTAAGCAGCTGTATGGCACAAACCCGGTAATCATGATCAAATATAATTTAATACGCCAGATCCTAACAGATTTAGGCATTCCAACGCTATAAACTACTTAACAGGTATGGCGAATGCACGCCATACCCAACTATTCAAAATTCAAATTAAACACATGAAAAAACCAATTATTGCCATTTTAATGGCAACGATGTCTCTAACGGGATTCGCCCAGAATGCTACAATTACAGGTAAATTTAAGAAGATTCTCCCCAATGGAGCACTAGCTGAGAGTATGCTTATCGCCAAACCAGAAAATGCAGATTTAACTTTAATCGCCGAACCAAAAATCGATAAAGTAACAAAAACTTTTAATGCTGAATTGAGTGCTTCTGATCTGGATGTGATCAGGTATGTTGGTATGTATGGAGAGCTCTATCCATTTTACCTTCATAAAGGAGAAAACCTGATGATTGACGCTGGCGATGGAGCCATTACGTATTCCGGAAAAGTGAATAAAGAAAATAAGGTTTTTGCCGACTGGTATAAAATGTTACTTCCGCTTAGAAAGTATGGTTATACCCCAAAGGGATATGCGTTACCTAGTGAAGGCTATGTCAAGGTGTTGGATTCGTTGGAAAAACCAGTTGCCAACTTTATTCAAAACATCAATACCGGAAACGCTTCTTTTGATAAACAAGTTAAATACCTCTTGCCCTACAGTTATAAGTTTGATGTTTTAATGCCGATTGCGACTGGTCTAAATGTGGGTAATAAAAATGAATATCCGCCGTACCTGGTAAACTGGTTTAAAAATGAGACTTTTTCTGATAAGCAAATCTGGACCTTGCCTATAGGTTTTAACTTAATGCAGTACTTTGGCTTTGCAAAACACATTATATACAACAACGAACAGGGTATAGGAGGCCAATTACTTGTACCTGATATCGCTGATAAAGAGCTAAAAGCAGATTTCGCTTTAGCTCAAGCTGAAAAAGGTGCAACTTTCGATCTCTTAGGTTATCTGGATACCTACCAGTCTTCTATGATTACTGAAAAGCAGAAAGCCAAAATGAAATTATTGCAGGCCCGCGCCAAAATGAGGGTTGCAGGAGGAGATTGGATAGATTTTTCATATCCCGACCTGAAAGGAAAAATGCACCGTCTGTCAGAAAACCTTGGTAAAGTGGTGCTTATTGATGTTTGGGCAACCTGGTGCAAACCATGTTTGGACGAACTACCGGCCCTTGAAGCTCTGGAAAAAGCTTTTGAAGGAAAGAATGTGACATTTATCAGCCTTTCCATTGATACCGATAAAGCAAAATGGAAACAAATGGTAGAAAGTAAGAAAATGTCTGGCTTGCATTTGTTTTCTAACCGTAAGGGGCCGATTGCAGAAGACTATGAATTGGAAACCGTGCCTCGTTACATGTTATTTGATAAAAACGGCAAAACAGTAGCTATCGACGCGCCTAGACCGTCTGATCCAAAACTTACAGAATTGATCAATTCAAAATTATAATACATAAACTCTTTAAGATGAATAAATTAATCGCAGCTTTCTTGCTTGTATTCGCTTTGCTTCCTTTACAAAAAGTGCTTGCACAAGGCATCAATTTTGAGCACTTAACACTCAGCGAAGCCATGTCAAAAGCAAATGACCCTGCAAAACAAAAACTTATTTTAATTGATTGCTACACAACCTGGTGTATACCTTGTATTGAGATGGCGCAACAGGAGTTTCCAAAAAAGGTTGCGGGCGATTATATCAATCCAAAATTCGTTTCGATAAAAATCGATATGGAGAAAGGTGAAGGCAAAGAAATCGGCAAAAAATACAATGTAACCGCATACCCTACTTTTTTAATTCTGAATGCTCAGGGGCAGGAAATCAACAGGGTAGTTGGAAAGTCGACTGCCGATGAATTTGTGGAGAAAGTAAAGGCTGCCTTAGATCCGAAGAATTCTCTGAAAGGCCTGAAAGCAGCTTATGAAGCACAGAAAGGCATGCAGACTGGAATGCCTTACGCCCTTGCACTGTACCAAAACTCTCAGGATCCTTCACCGGTTTTGGAAGATGTATTTGACCACCTTTTAGATTATGAAAGATTTAGCCCGGATTATCTTCAACTGGCATTAGGTACAGTGAAGTTTGGCAGTCCTTTTTTTCATAAGCTTTTGATGTATAAGGGCGATATGGATCAGGCGATGGGTACTGATGTTATCAACCGCATTATTTTCGACAAAGTAAGAAAAGACATGTATTGCATTGCCGCAGGTAGCGCAGCACGTTACAATATATTTTACACCGCTAAGGAGGTTGAAGAGGTTGCTTATGTTATTGGTTTGCTAAAGTTACGACCAGATCAGGCAGAAACACACATTTGTAAGATTGCGCTTTACGTAACTAATAAAGATGTAGATGGTCTGATCAGCTATTATAAGCGTTATATCTGGATAATGCCTCCAACAGATGTTTACAAGGGAATACTGGACGGAATTTTAATGGGGCAGATGGCTAAAGCAAATGATGCACAGAAAGCAGCCATTAAAGACTATTTTAAAACCAGGGTGGAGAGTTTAGAGAAAGAAGCCGAAGGTTATCGTAGCATGACTGGCGTTACTAATTAAAAGATTTAGATGAGTATATTTTCAGAGAAGCTGGCCTGTAAAAAGGTCGTTATAATGCTGTTGAGTTTTATTTTAATTTCTACTCTTACAATGGCGCAAGGATTTACCAACGATGCTAAAATAGCAGCCGATTATCAGAAATCTGTAGATTCTTTACTTTTAAAAGTAAAGACGGTTACTTTAGAGGATGCAAAGGCGATGCTAGCTAATCCACCTCAATCAGCTGCTGTTGGAATCGTTAAACCTTCTAAAAAAGTTTTAACGGCAAATGCAATCTACGAACGTGCAAAAGCGGCTACTGTTATTACAGGTTGTGTTTACTTGTGCCCCAGGTGTTCTAATGCGCATATCAGCGAATCCTCAGGGTATATCATTGATCCCAAAGGAATCATGGTGACGAATTACCATGTAATCGCCACCTATGCAAACATGTCAGACGGCAACAAGCCTTTAGGTTTTGTTATAAGGATGGCTAATGGACGTACCTATGCTGTGAAATCGATATTGACTTCCTCAAAAGAAAATGATTTGGCTGTGCTTCAACTGGAAACAAATGGCGACCTGTTGCCTGCCTTACCGCTTGCAGAAGGTGCAAAAGTGGGCGAAAAGGTGTTTGTGTTAGGACATCCAAAAGGGATGCATTATTTCTTTTCACAAGGTAACGTGATGGATAAGTATCTGGAGGAAGCAGGAGAACCAAATCATAGGTTCTTTCGTGAAATGGTCGTGATTTCAGCAGATTATGCAACAGGATCCAGCGGAGGCCCGGTGATGAATGAATATGGTGATGTTGTTGCTACCGTTTCCAATACACATCCGTTGATACATAGTGAGATGAATCCCGGATTGCAGATGGTATTGAAGAATACGGTACCGGTGGAATCTTTGTATAAACTTATAAAGCAATAGAATAGCGCTTTACATAAGTAATCTAATGTAGTTAAATCCAAAAAGAGAAATGCCTTGAAATGGTATTTCCTCTTTTTGGATTTTTGCTAATAGCGCTATTACATTTCGAAATATTTAACTTAATTAAAAATTTTGCTCGTTATTTATTCCTGTAATGGTTAAAGGGCTGAATAAGTTGAAAGCTATTGAAGATATGAAGTTGCGATACGCAATCAACCAGAATTGAACTGTTTCTATTCCTTTTTCTAACCAATCTTAAAATATACTTTTATTTCCCCGAAAACGTCTCCCTTTCTGGGTTTATCAGTAAGCCTGCTGTTAATCTATGTTAAAAATTAGATTTATATGCATTTAGTATCTATATTTTATTTTTTTAATAGATCATAAGCAAATGAGATTATTATTTACCCTATGCCTGGTCATTGCTTCCTTAACCGGATCCACACAAACTCAACAGCAAATACGCAACTTAACCGCGTTCAGCAAATTATACGGATATGTTCAGTATTTCCATCCTTCAGATGAAGCCTCAAAAATTGAGTGGCAAAGTTTTGCTATTTATGGAAGTCAAAAAATGCTTCAGGTTAAAGATGATCACGAATTAATATCAACTTTAAATGAAATCTTTCTTCCAATTGCACCAACAGTCAAAATTTCTTCGAAAGAAAATTTAAAGTTTGACGTTTCCGATATAACACCTCACAGCTTAATTGGATACACACCTGTTTATTGGCAACACATAGGTTTAAAACTGCCATATTTCGACAATATTTATAATAGCATCCGAATAAACAGGATTAATCCTATATCAGAGGCAAGGATCAGACAAAATGCATTTGCTATAATATCGCCAGTTGATGTTAGCCCTTATAAAGGCAAAAAATTTATTTTAAGTATTAATGCTAAATCAAACATTAAAGATTTGGTTTTAAAACCATATTTAGATAAACTCATTTTTGTAAAAGAATCCGTTACCTTAAATAACGAAAAACAGTATATTTTCGATGGTGTTTTTGACGCTGAATCGAACTTTTTTACGTTTTCCATAGAAACCAATTTAAGTTCTGGATCATTAGACATCAATAAAATTACGCTACAGTTAATTGATAATGGCAGAGAATTGAATATTCCGGTGGCTGAAAAAATGGTGGCACTAAATCAATTAGATTCGAAGATAGATAGCAGGATAATCCGGTTTTTTAAAGGTCAAGGGAATGCGAAGCTTTTCGATGGACAACTTAAAATTGGTGAATTTATAACGCAAAGTTTGGTTCCTGGAATAAAATGCACCATTCCTTTAGTGTTATATGGCAATGAAAAGCATACTTATCCAAAAGTGAACAAAGGTAATGTAGCTGAACTAATCAAGTACGCTTATGAATCGTGGCCAAGAGATAAAAATGGAGATTTCAGCCTCAGTGGCTCAGATTTATCCATTAGATTAGCTGATCTTGTAATTTTACATAATGTATTAAAACATGCTTATCCTTATTGGGATGACGCTTCACTTAACGCTGATGAAATTTGGAATGCAGGAATTCTTAGGGTGTTCTCTGATAAAACAGACCAAGACTTTTTGAATACGTTGAAATGGATTGCAAATTCGCTCAACGATGGCCACATGTTCGTAGATTTATATGGCGACAACAATAAAGACATAGCTTCTTTACCATTGCTTTTTGATATTGCAGAAGGAAAAGTAGTTGTTAAAAAAGTACTTGATCCTGTCTTGATTAAAAGCATTAAAGCTGGTGACGAATTAACTCAAATAAATGGTAAAAATCCTTTTGAAGTTCTTCGGTCCACTGATTCACTTTATTCTGGTTCGACACAATGGAAGCAGGCAAAAAGCATTTTGAGCCTCACTAAAGGTAAAAGGGATGAAATTTGCCATTTGAATTTGAAAAGAGAAAGCCAGAATCTTTCAATAGATATTTCATACACCTACCCTTATAATGAGTATATTTCTGGTTCTGATCGAAATAATAGAAGTAAAAGCGAATGGATTTCGAGTGATATTTTCTATATTAATTTAAATAAAACAACTACTGAGTCACACATAGCTGAAATTTTGAAAGCAAAATCAGTAATTGTTGATATGCGTGGTTATTTGAATGAAGACACTGAGACATTTTTATCGCATTTAACAGATAAAAAGCTGACTGGAAATAGCGGAATGTTTACCCCTCAAATTTTATATCCTGATTATAAAAATGTATCGTATGCCAAAGGTTCTTACACCATTGAACCCGCCCTACCTCGTGTAAAGGCAAAAATATTTATCCTGTCTGATGCTACCGGACAAAGTGCCACAGAAAGCTTTTTATCTGCTTATAAACAATTTAAAGTTGCTACAATAGTAGGTCAGCCAACCTCCGGTACTAATGGAAATATAAATTTAGTCTCCATGCCTGGCGGATATCGTTTTTTTTATTCAGGCATGCTGGTTAAAAACCCTGACGGAAGCAAACATCATTTAAATGGTATAATACCTGATGTAATGGTAAAGAATACTATTCTGGGATTACAAAAGGGTAAAGATGAAATCCTTGAAGAGGCCATTAGGCTGGCCAGGCAGAATTAAACAAGCGGGCAATGCGTTAAAAAATCCCATAAAATTACCTATAATGAGTTTTTTATGTGATTTCATACTTAAAAAAATCTTTGTTCCCTCTGCTGGGTTCCTTTTGTCTGCGCTCAAGATAAACTTCTTGCCCAATCCTAAACGCAAAAAACCTACAACTTTCGTTGTAGGTTTTGGCTCCCCTAACTGGGCAATTCTCGAACCAAATTATGGCCTCACTATCGAAATTAGCTTCTCTTGGTGACAAACAAGATTGAGTTAAAAATTCATATAAAGCTTAATCAGTATGTCAATTATATTTACCCAAAGATACAATACTATAAATAAGATCGACTAAAGCTTTTTTATTCTGTATCTACTTGCGTGTACCTTAGTCACTCGATAAAATTTATTTTGAGGAAGAAGTTTGATATAAAGTTCTTCCTCAAGATCATACTCACTGGTCATTTCATTAATTGTATCTCCAATACTTCTACTTGAAAGTGAGTTAAGTTTATCTAAAATACTTCTATAAACAATTTGTCCTCTGCTATCATAAAATGCAATGTGCCCATCGTCATGGTAATGACTAAGTATATTTTGGCTACTAAATAACTCAAACTCCATTTGACTCTGATCGTCTGAAAAATAATATTCAAATCCATAGGACATTTCCGTGAAAGTATATTCGATTAATTCTCTCGTATTAAAAATTTTAAAGCTGTGATTATCCAAATCATTTTTCCCAACCAAAAGATCATTTTTTAAATAATTAGTGCTATTACTTAACCTAATCCCAATAGAGAGGATGTTAAATAAATTTATAATGCAGATCAATCCATGTTTAGTGGATAATAATATGAGATAGTGGTTTTTTTCCTCAAAACTTATGAGATTTTGGAATGGTGTAAGTATTTCCTTGTCAAAACCAGAACCGAAGAAAAGTACCTTTTTAACAAGATCTTTAAAATCGCACTTATAAAGTATCTTAGATATCGTTCTTGCATGCTCATCAGTAAAATATTCGGGAATGTTATCAACAGCAAATTCATACGCCATCTTAAGCATACCAATTTTGAAGTCCTGAGTATCGATATTTAATGTGATTGAGATATATGGATCAACTTCTCTTTCTATTTTAGTTGAAGTGAGCCTATGTTTATCAATACCATTTCGTAAAATAATTTTATCAATTATTTCATCGATACGTCCTTCATCTTTCTTATCGACTTGAATGATAAAGGAATCAACAATGGGTTCTTTTTTCAAATTGGGAACAATAGGTAAGAGCCTGGGCGACAGACTGCCTTTACTGTCAATTTCTAGCACCACTTTTCTATCTGGATTATCCATTATATGATGTGTACCACTGAATGGATTTGGTATACTCCCAGACTTCCCCTTAATATTAAACAAGAATCTTTGGAACTCGATAAATTTATGGTTTATTAACTTATTATCAATGGCACTCCCCATCCTAGAGTTGCAATCTGTACATACTGTATTGATCTGATAATATCCTTGAATAGAGTCCGGGATAACATGCTCATCATTAAAATCGGCCTTCTTCTTTCTACAAATTATACATGTCTGCATCTTTTAAAAGCTCATTATCATATATTCTTGCCTCGTAGATCACAAAGAAGGTTATGCTTAAGCAATTCTTCATCGGAATCAGTTGAATGAATAAAACCAATATTTCTCTTTAGTGATTTAACATATAAGTCTAGGTATAAGTCCAAATTAATTAGTTGTTGCGAATTAAGGGATTCAACGATTTCGACAATCTGTTCTTTGCTGTTTGTATTTATAAATTTGGATAATTTGCCAATCAAACCAACTATTATATCAGAGCATTGAGTATATACATCATCTTTTGAATCTGAGAATGTATAATTAGAAATTACCTTACCGCTTACAATGATATTCAAATTTTCCATTTCTTTTTTGATATCGTCTTCATTATCAAAATGATGTGAAGAATTGCCAAAAGAATAAACAGGCCTCCAATAAAAATGGTCGAGCCCACCGATTAAGAGGTGATCTGTTTCATCCTGAACAAAAATTAAGCTTTCATTTAAAGATTTTTTCAAAAGTATTTTTAGTGCTGACAGGCCATAATTATCTTCAACAGAAGGTTTATAGTCCTCAATAATTTTAGCAAGTTCTTTAATGAACTCATTTAAGTTTTCACGACTAATATTTGGATAATCCAGTATAAAAAACAAGTCAGTTATTGACTTTATATTTTGTTTGCAGACTTTGTAAAGTATATTTTTCAAATATCTATTAAAACCAAATCCATGATGTTCATACTGATCCGTGTTATTTAACATAGAATCTACAATGTCTACTATTGAAAAGTATAGAAGGTTTAACGACGAATAATGAAGGTAAAGTGGAGAATTTACTATATATGTGAGGAACGAAGCAAGTTTGTTTGACTTTAAACAGTCTAAAAAACCTCCAGTAGCTAAATGTTTGAATTTTACTTCCTTTACATTATCTTGAAGTTTTATACCATCAAATACATCGCTAATATTGGGCTTAACACCACTAAAACAAAGCCCGCCTAATATAAAATTTGAGGTGAAAGCTACATTAAAATCTCCTCCTTTTAGGTGGAGCTTTTTTATATTGTTAGTTTCATCATAATAAAATGTGTAATTGCCATCAAAGTCAACACCAGGATTCATCAATTTTGTTCCTTCGTGAATATCAGTTACATCGAGAGTCTTCATACAGATTTAATTTGGTTTCCTGCTAAGGTCGGCAATTTAAACGGAATAAAATTTAGACTAAACCTTTTTAATATAATTATAGATCATACATCTTGGAGCATCACCGTTAGGCATCTTCCATTCAATTCCAGTTTTCTCTATCAAAAGAGATAACTGTTTTGCAATAGTCTCATGAATATAAGAATCAAGCCATTCGAGCAATGCTCCCATACCTTGGGTACCCCCAAACCAAACCAAAATTCCCAAATTTGGGATGACATTTATATATTCTTGCTTAATTTTTGGTTCCGTTCCTACGCTAAACAAACAAAACAATAGAATTACAAAAGCACGGGAGTTATTGCTTGCAGGGGATATAGATGGTACAGATTATAAAACAATCAAGGTAGAAGCGGAAAGGACAATCATGCGGTTGGAAGCCAACCTTACAGAGATACCATCAAATACGATGTCAATAAATCAAGTGGAGGAAGTGTTAGACAGGGCAATTGATAAACTTACAAAGTTGGACGTAATATATTGGAAATCAGATATTAAAGTTCAGCGGGAAATAATTGGTTCGATGTTCCCCGAAAAATTCACATTTGAACAACTGATACATCGAACCGCTAAGGTAGACTTTCTATTCCAGATTATATACCTGATTAACAGTCATTTAGGGATAAAAAAAGAAAGGGCAAACGAGAATTTTTTCTGTTTGCCCTCTATGGCTCCCTCTGCTGGGCTCGAACCAGCGACCCTCTGATTAACAGTCAGATGCTCTAACCAGCTGAGCTAAGAAGGAGTACTGGTCGTTTCCTAAAACGGCGGTTATTTACACTTTGCAGCTAAATACCCTTGCTCGTTTTGGGAGTGCAATATTAGCGCTTTTAAACTATTTATGCAAAAATTAATTCAATTATTATTTAAGAAAACAATCCTCCCTTTACAGTGGGGGACTGTTTTACATACTTAAACCTGAATATCAAACCTTTAACAATTAAGACTTACAATCTATTGTATCATCTTTTTATAAAAATTAATGTCCGTAAAAAACTGTTTAAACCTATCTGAAGACTTTTAATAATATCCATCAGCACCATTAAAGATGGGTAGTACTGATGTTTTCACTCCAGAAAATCAGATCTTTACTAACTTCTGCTTTATCTGCAACCGCTTAATAGTAATGCTCAACGCTTTATGTTTTTCTTTAATTTTAACGATGATGTGTAAAAGAATCTCTCTTTGAATGCTAAAATGAGGATTAATAGCACCCTAATGTATTATTTATCTCTGTAATCTAAATCAGCAATCGCTTAGATTGTGTTTTCACATTTTTTGGCAGGGCTATAAAACAAATCGCCGTCATATTTTTATGGCGGCGATGGTAATAATTTGCTTAACGGTAATGCCCTGGCACCCAATGCCGACCACCATAAGGGTCAATATTATAGTGCCCACGAACCCAATGTGCCCTTGGTACACGCGCGCTTACTAAAATTAACCGCCATAACCAACAAGAGCAATACATTTATAATCCTTTTCATAACCTAACCTTTTAAATTGAAAAATAAATTCAAACTTTATACTGTGTTTTATTTTGACGGGTAGAGCATAGTAAAGGTTTAATTGGTTTTACCTAAAAAAGATCCGTCATGCTGATCCGATAGCTGTCAAATCAGGGTGGCGACCGACCACTAAACAAAAAACGGCCTGACCTTATTTAGGCCAGACCGCTATAT
>Ga0265798_10001907_pt1 | contig 31344 bp, 35 predicted proteins | sample P3T30metagenome_FD_192430 | JGI IMG/M metagenome (GOLD analysis project Ga0265798, IMG submission 192430) | Plant litter microbial communities from East Loma Ridge, Irvine, California - P3 T30 | ecosystem: Environmental > Terrestrial > Plant litter > Unclassified | place: USA: California... | reverse complement strand
CCACTCCATCGAGCGACCTTGAACGGCCATTACAAAGCAATATCGCTCTTGCTCGACAGAAAGGTTAACATCGATTGCGAAAGCACGGGGCTCATAGCGCCCAAAGGCATAACACCTTTCACAATAGCGGTTCACCGCCTCGAATCCAAGCCCCCTTTTGACGTGACACAAGGTGGAAAGCTTGAAGTACGGATGTGGCGTGTGCGCATGAGGGACAGTTTGCACCTCCTCCTCAGCAAAGGAGCTACAATAGGAAAGAATCCTAAGCCAAACGACTTCTACCGTTCTTTACAATACACCGTACCACGCGTTGCCTATATCAATACCAACGGACACGATCAGGATGAAGAGCGATACTGGCCGCAAGACACTTGGCCGCTCAAGTTACCGCGCGATGAAACGAGCCTAGAAGAAGGTGCGAGCGATGTGCAGACTGATTTTCGACGCACGATGCACGCAATGCTGCTGCATCGCCGGACAGAAGCTCAACGCATGACTGATGAGGAAAAGGAAGACTTTGCGCAGTATGGCGCGTGGTTGCTTCACAGGGCTGAAGTGAGGCGTGAAAAGTACGGTAGAGACGACAGCGTTTGCCGTGATTCCGAGAGCGATGATGAGGCCGCGGAGAAAGATGCCTTACCTCTGTCCTGGCGGCAATGGCACAATCCATTGTCTTTGCCCCGTACTACAGTGGAGACAGGAGAACTACCGTCAGGATGGGAGCAGAGAAATACACCAGAAGGACGACCATACTTCGTCGACCACAACACGCGAACGACTAGCTGGGTCGATCCACGCGACAGCTCAGATGGAGACGGTGTCGTACACAAGGGGAAAGGAAAGGCGAGTGTCTGAGGTACATTTGTTACGATTGCTAGCGGCGATTTACACGAGTACCATGCAGCATTTTCTCCAGCTAGATAATTTGATCACTGTGATGTGCGACAAACAAGATCACTGCAAGGGGCAGTGCGTCTGCTACTTCAATGTCCAAGATTAGATATACTGCACATCATGTGATGTACATGTGTCTCTGTTACGACCTTAGCTGTTACTCGCTGATTTGCAGCTCCGTGGACAGATGGTGGTAGTTTCTTCAACAGATCATATTTACAGCACAGTGCGGTCATGATACCTGTGATCACTCCGCATTTTGCGACCGCATGCTAGCCAAAGCCGTATGTACGTCCTCTTTGATATCATGGGACCACAGCCAATCGAATCGGCCATCTTGCAGCATGGGGAGGATCTTGGTCATGTCGGATCCCGCCTCTTCGTGCTGGAAGAATAACATGCGAGCCACTTCAGCCGACTGTTCCAGCTGTTTCTGAGCCCGTGGTCGTCGTACTGAGTCGTATGCACTGAACGCTGCCTCTACACTTGCGTCGCCTTTGTAAGATTTCGCGAGCTCAGCAAGCACGTTCGAAAGAACCACCGCATCTTCAACGCCCTGAGCGGCACCGGCAGCCTGGAATGGCAGAGACGCGTGTGCACTGTCACCCGAGAGAACTACCCGGCCGCGGTAGTACGTCGAAGTGTGCAAATGGTGGAATAGGCCCCATCTGATCGGTTTCGCTTTGCTGAGGAGCCGGCGTAAGCGGTCGTCTATGCCTGGAGCCTCAAAGTCCGCCATCATGGCTTCAAATGTGACTTGTTCTGTTACAGCGTCCTTCATCGGCCATACGCCATCCGTTGCCTTGCAGAGAAGAAAGTTGAATTCCTATCATTTCCGAAGTTAGCTGGTATTCTTCGGAAGTGTGATGACTTCAACTTACTTTGCCGCCTGAAATTCGATAGGTGACTGCACTACGATTGTGGCCGAAGTAGAACTTCGCGACGTCTGTGAGGCTTCCGAGGATTTCTTCGGCCTCGGCCATTGGTCTGACGCCGCGGTAACAATAGGAACCGGCGTAAACGGGGTCGACCTGGCTTGGTTCTAGAGGCCTGAGCACATGTTCTCGTACAATGCTCTTGATTCCATCAGCGCCCACGAGTATACTAGCCTCGGCGACTTCGCCGTCGGTGAATGTGAGGATAACTCTGTCAGGGTGCTGTTCGATCTTTGCAAGACCTTTGCTGAACTTCACGCTCTGTATCGGTATGAAGCTTGTCATTATGTCAAGCAGCGCCCTCCGGTGAGCCTGAAGTACGTCAGATGCGCACGAATTTTGATGGCGAGCAAGAGAGCAACGCACAGATTTGCGGTTAAAGTCAGGGTGACCCCAAGCCGAGTTGCCACTCCATGGTTGGTTCTGTCCTTCGAAGATAATCAGCCTGGACTTTGCTTGCGAAACGCGGTGGTCTAATGCGTACCTAGACCCTCCTCGAGAAGTAGGCCCTCGAAGAAGACATGCTGGGCGTTTGCAGGTTTGTTTCCAACGGAGATCTTCTCATATAGTGGACGAAATGCTGGCTCGATGAGATCCACTAGAGATGGATGTGCAAAATCAGTATTTATGTCACATACCATTCGTATACGGGCATTACCTACTCGCTCGCATGCCATTAGGTGCGAATCCGATGCCAGCGCTGAGTGCTGTCAGAGGAGAAGTTCCCAGATGTGACTTCGAGAAAGAGGACGGATGCTCACCCAACAGTCGAATACTCTCCCGCTGCTTCGAAGAGCGTGAAGGGTATACCTTCCTTGTGCAAACCCATGGCTAGCGCAAGTCCACAGATTCCAGCGCCTAAATGTGATGTTATTCAGGCTTGCGTGCGACAATGACTCCAGTCTGAACACGAACCGACAATAGCGACATGAAGATCTACGACTTTGTTATCCGCCATGGTTGGAGATGTTCTGATCCGGTAAAATGTGTGGTTCAGAATTCACTTGAGAAGAGATGGAAACATAGTACACTTCGTGTGACTGCGGAGATTGGGCTGTGGGTTGTTCTCGGTACTCCGTGTATATTCTATATCTATCGAAAGTGGAGGTGTTACTACGAGTGAGCTGGTGTTTCTTCACCAACTTTGTGGGTCCTGAATGTTGATACGGTGTGGTGCGATTGAGAATTGTTTCATTCGATACAGATGGCACATGGTCATTCGCGCAAGATGATGACCATGGGAGAAGTGTTAGTGTTGGGTAAGCAGACCTATGTCACCTCGGTCGTAACTGCTGTCCCAATGTCGCCAAATCCCAGTGCGGCCTAAACCTCCCGCGGCAACCTGCCCCGCCAAAGCTCGAGCTCCCATGGAATTTCGCGTCGCCTTGAACTCTCCAAACCACTCACGCGCCGACCACAGTTTGCTTTCTTTGATCTCAACTCAAATTTGCGACAGCAATCACCAAACCCATACCTAGCCGCTCACAAGCATTCCATCGCGTCTGGTTGGGATATAAAACTTGCGTCATTCACCCTCACTGCACCTCACGACACGGCTACAGGCAGTCGAAACACTCTCATCGACGATACCAAACCACACACCCGCCATGTCGTCCCCCGAACGAACTGCCGAGCCCGCAGCGGAGCCTGCGGAAGAGTCAACGCTGGCACAGGCGCAAACTGACGGCAGCAGAGAGCCTGAAAATGGCGGTCATCTGGCTGAGACGGAGTACAAAGTCGAGGTCAAGCTAGCAGACATGCAAGCCGATCCAAACAACCCACTCTACTCAGCAAAATCATTCGAAGAGCTCGCTCTGTAGGTGACACGCATTGTTCGTCGTCAGGATGACACTAACCCTACAGATCTGAGGACTTGCTCAAAGGCGTAAAGCACATGAACTTCCGCAAACCGTCAAAGATCCAAGAAAAGGCCCTGCCACTGCTGCTCATGAACCCTCCTACCAACATGATCGCCCAGTCGCAGTCAGGTACCGGCAAGACGGCCGCTTTCTCTCTCAACATACTGTCTCGCATCGACATCAGCCGGGTTGAGCCACAAGCGCTTGCTCTTGCGCCCAGCCGCGAACTTGCTCGACAGATTCTCGGAGTTATCACACATATGGGCCAGTTTATGGATGGCCTCAAGACCATGGCCGCTATCCCAGACCCAAGCAGGCGGAACCAGCGGTTCGACGCACATGTACTTGTCGGTACGCCAGGCACAGTTCAAGATCAGATCAAGCGACGCATGATCAACCCAGCCGGCATCAAGATTCTCGTGCTTGATGAAGCCGACAACATGTTGGACCAGGCAGGTCTCGGCGAGCAATGTACCCGTGTCAAGACGTAGGTTTAGTCCAAAAAAACGTAGAGTGAACATATGCTAATCATCACAGCCTTCTCCCAAAGAACATTCAGACTGTTCTCTTCTCCGCGACATTCCCACCAGCCGTCATCAACTACGCCACCCGCTTTGCACCCAACTCCAACGTTTTGACGCTCGCGCACGAGGAGCTCACCATCGAGGGCATCAAGCAGCTTTACATCGACATCGACAAGGACAACGACAAATACGCGACTCTACTCAAATTCTACGGCCTGATGACACAAGCATCCTCCATCATCTTCGTTCGGGTAAGTGACGTGCTTATGGTCGTATGACCAGTACTAATACTCATACAGACGCGAAGAACTGCAGAGGAGCTCGAGCAGCGTATGACTGCAGAGGGCCACAAGGTAGCTCAACTGAGCGGAGCACTGGAGGGCAACGATCGCGATCGTGTCATCGACCAGTTCCGAACTGGGGAAGCAAAAGTGCTCATCACAACGAACGTGCTGGCCCGTGGTATCGACGTAGAGTCTGTGACCATGGTCATCAACTACGTATGTCTAGAAGCCTTCTGCTTCGGTAATGAGACATGTTAACAACGTGTAGGATGTCCCGACAATGGCCGACGGTCGAACGGCAGATCCAGAAACCTATCTCCACCGCATCGGTCGCACTGGTCGTTTCGGACGTGTCGGTGTCGCATTAACCTTCGTGCACGACAAGGCCAGCTGGATGCAACTCGACGCCATCGCAAACTACTTCAAGACCGACCTGCATCCTATCAACACCGACGATTGGGACGCAGTCGAGGAGATGATTCAGAAGATCATCAAGAGCTCGCGAGCCGGCAAGAGCACCCAGGAAATGACCAACATGATCACTCAGTCTTAGAAAGATCGAGAATCGCACGGAGCATATGCGGAAGACATGTTTTACGAAGACGTCGTCTCCAAGGTCATCTCGCGTATGTGACGGGCAAGAGGAGAATAATATTGAGAACTGTTGCGGACGTTGTGGGCAAGACTCTTGAGAGCGATATGCGCAGAACAGCGCGATGATTGTGTTTGATAATGTTTCCCAGCTCGAAAAGCGAGCATGTTGGGAGGAAGCATTTTCCCAATCATAGAACGACATCAAAAAAGAACGCAACTGAGATACCCAACTACAACCCATCCAGAATGCTCTGCTGGTCCACATCTATTTGTGACCTGCTCTTCATCTCACATCATGTCCCATCCAACCCGAATTGCGTTCAACCCTTCCTTCCAACCCCCCATCCCCCCCTCAACTCTCAAACCCCCCCGGCGCCGTAACAAGTATAACCACCAAACTACTCACAATCAGCGCGCCCGCAATCACACTCACCAGCACAATACTCCCACGACTCGCCGGAAACCTGCCGCGGATAACATAGTGCTGCGCCTCAAAGTACCTGTGGAACCCGATCAGCAGCATGACGATGCTGATGCCGATGAAGGTGGCGCCGAGCGGCTTGCCTAGGTGGCGCAGCTTTTGGTGGGGGGTTAGTATGGTTTGGTGTGGGGAGCGGTGTGAGGGGGTGTGGGTGTGGGTGTTGGGGGCTGAGAGGGATGTGTTTAGGCGGAAGAGCTGCGTTATTGCGATGCCGATTGAGGCGAAGGAGAGGGATGTGCGGAGCCAGGCTAGGAACGTCCGTTCTGCATACACAACACGTCGTTAGCACCCTACACCCATCCTCTTGCAGCCCATTTTGCGTCTAATTTGGGGAAAATGGATCGACGTACCCAGCGCCAAATGATCCCGCGCAACACTCCCCTTATTCTCCAATTCCACAGACCCGTACTTATCCCAGAAGCCGCGCCATCGGCCCCCTTCGCGTCTTTCTACGGCGGCGGCGGCGCGTTCGGCGCTTGCGCGGCGGGAGGGCTTGGGGGTGGCGTTTTGGGGGGGTTCGGGGGTTTGGTCGCGTGTAGGTGGTGGTATGGTGTCGTGCTCGATTGTTGCGAGGGGTGATGTATGTTCCCGTTCGCGTTCGCGGTCTGGGGTGCGTTTGCGGGGTTGTTCGGTAGTCGCCATGTCCTGTTTCCAGCCTCGAGTCCTTTCCAGTCGAATGCGTGAGCGTAGAGGTACAAAGAGAAGTAGTGCAAGTTGTATTCGGAAGTTGCGAGTAAGTTAAGTAATAGGTGCACTTTTAGTCCGCGGATGTTGTTGATACGCCGAGAGCTCACGCGCTCATTGGAGATGGTGTAAGTTGGGTGAGGCCCGACAGGCCGGGCATGCTCCGACGAGGGGGAGGGGCATGATGGCTGTCCAGACGGAGTGAAATTCTGCGCTATGTCGTCGCGTAAGCTCCCAAAGAACGTGAAGGAAGGGAGCGCGTGATTCAGTGTAGGATTGACGCAATTGCGGGATTGTTTGTGGGATGTGTGTGGGATGTTGCAATTGGCCTATAGGATATCGGGCTTTTGTTCAGGGTCTTGAGATCGAAGCTAGCTTTGTGGACTCCGCGGAGTGGAGTGTAACTGGTCTGTTCAAGTGGTTTCACTTACAGTGTAGGTGTATGAACATTTATGCGAATGAGTAAAATGAACTGTGAAAGCCATCACTACTCTCAGGTCTCAAGACTTCAAGCAGGGTTTCTGGATGCATCATGGCGTATAATGAAATTCTATTTGGATATCCTGAAATTGCTTGCCGGCGTAAATCTCGCCAGCAAGTCGATGGAAGCAATTGAAAGCGCTATGTAGTACATGTTACAAGACATTTGACACAAATTGCCGACATGAACGCCGCCCAAATGACGGCCTTATGGAAGTCTCTATAATGCTGAGGTACAGTCTACTCGTTGTAATGGAAGACCTGTTTCAAGTATTAGCAAGATGCGCACAGCATAGTATTATGATGAACAAACTTACGAGATAGTTCGGCAGCCCCCAACTCTCCCAGTTCAAGCGGTTCGCCATCTTCGCGAACCCCTCCGTCTCGATAAGATGGTAGAATGCAAACGGCGGAAACATGGCACCATCGCGATGTACCTCTGCTTTGACCAGCACCGCCGTGCCACCAATCCCATCCAGCTTGACCTTCGCATGCGGGTCTGCAGACGGGTCGTACATCTTCGACATCAAGCTGCGGTACGTAGCCATCTCGCCGTACCCCTCCAGCAGGATATCGTCTTTGCCCATCTTGTTTCCCATTTCCTGTGCCGTCGCGCTGTCGATCCAGTTGTTGAGGTCGTACTCGCGGATCGCAGAGGATTTGGTGTTCTCATCGTAGTAGCGCTGGAAGCAGTTGGGCACGATGATGGGGACGTCGTAGTCGGCCAGGTCTTGGATGAGGGTCGGGGGCGTCTCGATAATGTCGGCGTCGAGCCACAGGACCCAAGATGTGGTAGGGCCCATGGTGGTGAAGAGGAGGGAGTTGCGTGCCTTGGCCATGGCGGCCCGGCGCGCCTTTTGGTTCTCCATTTTGTGCCGCTCTTCTTCGAGTTGGGACTGGAGGGGGGACTCGGTGTCCTGGCGCAGGATGGTGACGGCGGCAAAGCGCTTGGGTTTGGGGCCGGACTGCGTCTTTGCGACTTGGGCTTGGAGCGCGGCGTAGGCTGCGTTGCCTTCTTTTGTCTTGGGTATTATGAAGCCGAGGGATATCAGCCCATGGGGGTAGCTGAGCTTTGCGAGGTTGTCCCAGTATTCTTGGTAGAACTTCGCCATTGGCGTCAGGATCAGCACGGTCTCCTCATTCTCAATGGGTGTCCGCGAGGTGGTGAGGTTGTTCATGTAGTAGTGTACGACGGGCGGCGCTGCTTGCGGTGCGTTCGCTTTCGACTTTCGGAAGGGCAGCGATGGCGGAGAGAGAGGATTCGAGGCCGTCTCCCCTGCGCCGCGGTTCTTGCCAATGACGGGGGTGTCATCGCCGGAGAAGAAGAAGACGAAGAAGCCTATGCACAGGATGGCTGCGAGCACGATGGTGATGGGATTCGAGCGCCGGAAGGAGCGCGACATGGCGACGGGAGAGTTAGGAAAGAGGCGAACCGCGGCTGCCAAAAGTGGATTGTTCTATAACAGGCGCATCAGAAGTGAAGTGTGTGTGTGTGTAAGTGTGTGGTGTGGCTTCGGCGCAAGGAGGTGCGAGATGTGGCCGAGAGTGCGCCCGCAGCGGTCGTCGGCACGCGAGACAGTCAAGCACGGCGCAGAGGGTGGGAGACGGGACAGATGTAGTTGGAGTATGTGAAGGTAGACAGGACCACAAGATGTCAGGAGTGGCTTCTTCGTATTCCTAGCCCTTCCTTACTACTATCGTTGCGTTTGCATGCGGCTCTCGGCTTACTCATCCTGCAATGTTTCAGATGTTCAAACCACCACTAAGTTAGCGGGAGAGCTGCGGCACCTCCGAGTATTGACCTCATCGACGCCTGCAACACTGCGCCGACCGCCAACATGCCCAATTGAAGCTGCAATCAATGCCTCGCTTGGTCGCCCGACACTGGCTTACCTTGAGAGGCCCCCGCCTGCTTCACCACCAGCATGCCTTGAGACCCGCACTCGCTGCGTCTCTGCGCGCATATGCTTCCAATAGCAACGCCTACCCTACCATAAAGCCCCGCCACAGCGCCATCATCATTCCAGAGTCGCTGAATACCATAGTGAGTATCCCAGGTAGATAGTGGCAACTCCTGTTCTAATGCGTAACCAAATAGCAATCCAACCCACGCCGTATAATCATTCATATCCCTCCTCTTCCCCAGGAGGAGGTCGCAGAAAACCTTTTTTGCGCCTTTCTTGTGACTCCTTCACTTGCCACGTGGCTCCTCGACGACCATACGTTCCTCACCAAGGCCATTCGTAGGCTCTACAGCCAGGCGGCTAATCGCACCACCATACACGTACTATGTGCTGTGGTCGACAGATTGCCTGTAGGGACCGCTGGGAAGCTCGGCACTTCTCTCGAGGACGAATGCACGCGCCGGGTCAATGAGCCGCCTGTTGGCGAGCAAGGCTATGAGGGTCTGACTTTTGCCACTTTTCCCACCGCTGCCTCCCTGGCCTCCACGTCTCCGAGCTCAGCCGAGAAAGGCGCAATCGACTTTGTGCTTCCCGGTGAAACGGCTGAGAAGGATCTGTACACCGACACCTGGCGACTCCCACTTGCCAATACCGTATTTCAGACTGGCACCCCTACTACTATGCAATTGTCACGCTGGTCTCTAGTCAACCGCGACGACTTCCTTGGCCTGGAAATGAAGACCAACGTTTCTCATCATGGTGTCCAACTTACACCACTCGACAGACCTGCCGTTCAGCCACTTTCCGCCCTCAGCATCCCCCTTCTACCGCTGACCCTACCTCGCCTAGTCGAAGGCTGTATGGGCAACATCATAACGCGTATCGTAGGTCGACAGAGAGAGATTGTGACGGCATCTTCGGAGCTTGAAAAGGTGGTGCCCGAATTCTTCCATGCGCGAGGGGAGCCACCGCAACCGGTAACGGCTTGGGCTCTAGTGATACCAGCGTCACTAAAAGAGGAAGTTTTAAACCGAACGAAAAGCATTATCCACAATCACAAGAACGAGCCTGCGGAAAATATTCCGCGTGATGAAGCGTGGAAGCTTCTATGGCGAAGCAAACCAACATCATGGGACAATACAGTACCTTGGGCCCTTGGCAAGGGTGCGCGTCTCCATCGCGTTCTTAGCGGCGGAGGGGGATGGGGAAAGAAAGCTGGCTTGCTGTCATTGGACCCTGTGCCGATGAGTGAAGAGGTCCCGATTCGCATGGAGGACGCCACAAGCGCTTTCGATGGCCCCGGACACTTTTCAGATGCCCTCACACCCGTCGTGCAGGACGGCGATTCGATACAATTCTTCATTTCGCCTACCGCTGATTCTAATGTAAGCGGGCTCAGTAATCTGCAAAGTGCCCACAAACACGGGACTTGGGGATGGGAGCTTGGCACTATTCCGAGCACCGTCGATTCGATACCCGGAGGCTCATGGCAGCATACTGGACCCGACACACGCACTTGCCAGGTGTTCAAGCATGCATTCGGTGCTCTGGCGGAAGGTGGCATGACGCTCACGCGGCGCCATCAGCTCGCACCCGAGCAGCCGCAATCGACCATATCCACAACCACGATCGATGTGCCATACAGCCGGTTCTGGACACTACAGTTGACGGACTGGCAAGGCTCGGCCAGCGAAGTAGGTGAGCCAGAGGCTGAATAGGCATGTATATTAGTCGCATTCTGATCGTTTGGGCAGTCGACTAGTAGCTGGCAGTACGAATCACAACACGCTCTCGCGGAAATGAAGAGGAAGCATGCATTGTCTCTGATGCCTGCATTTGAGGACATTGATCGGAGAGACCGCATGTTGAAAATCAGCATAGACCATCTAATCACCGAGCACAGAAAGGTGATGAAGTCGATCCGCATGCGTCTGCAGGAAGTTCGTGACACCCTCACCGCCTTAACTAAAAAAATACTTCGAAAGAGGCGCAGGGAAACAAAAGAGAATGCAGGACTGGCAAAAGTGCGCATCAGTAGACTTCTCAGCACCTCCAAGGCCGAGCTACGGGCTGTGGAATACCACGCTCCGACGGGAAACTTCGTCAACTCTCACGACTTAGCTAAATTAGTGCGTTCCGATTACGATGAGTTTGCCATCCTGAAGCGAACATGCCATGCCATCTTCGACGCTCGCAGGCGAAGGGCAGAACAACCTCATGCCATAATAGTCCACCGCACTTTGAGATTGTCAACGCGGAAACTCCAACAACTCAACAGCGAAAAAGAACATCTCACTGCCGAGTACGAGAAGATTCTTGCTCATCTTGTTAGTCTGCAGCAGCGTAAACGTGAGGAAAAAGAACGTCGTATGGCGAGCGGGCCTGTTACAATTATAGAGCGGAGGTTTGCACGCACGGCTAAAGACGTTCATAGACTGGAGAGGAAGATCAGGGCTATCTCGCGCGACTTGGGCCACCCCTTCCAGGAAACTCCGAGTAAAGCAATCCCGATCCGGCGGTTCGTAAGTAACACGCTCTTGCCGCTCCGAATCCAGCCCCAAATCGAGCTTGATCAGAGAAAAGCGCGGGCCCAGATGGACGATGTAGAACGGAAAGTCGCGCGCTTCGTACCGGTCAACGACGTCACTTCCGCCATCAAATATCTCACGCCACGCTCTCTCGCACGCGCAGCAAACACCACCGCATCAACGCTCTACGCGCTCCACAGATCCCTCCACGACGCCTTCGCCAACATGCTCTCGACCCGCCAGCAACAAAACACAGAGTCCACAAGTATACCCTCCCTCGAAGCCCATGTACTCGAGCTCCGCGCCTCCCCCGCAAACTTTTTCTTCTCGCACAGTCGCGAGAGTCGTCGGGATGCGCGACGGGCAGAGTGGGATACCAAGCCCGAAAAAGAACGAAAAGGAGGGCATGGAGAACGCGGTGGCGTACGCTTGCGTGTGAGGAAACACTTGACTGGCGCACTTGTGAGGAAACAATTGGCTGGCGAGCTTGTGAGGAAACAATCGATTGGTGTGCTTAGGGTGGAAGAACAATTGGCTGGCGCGCTGAGGGTGAAGAAACAATCCATTCGTGCGCGGAGGGTGAAGAGACAATTCGCTGGCCCACTGAGGGTGAGGAAACATGTGACGCTTCGAAGACCTAGTGATAAGGAGCATTTCAGGGAGTTTAGGCGTATGGGGAGGGTGAGGAGTAGGGGGGCGGTGTCGGGGAGGTTGAGTACGAGGGCGGTGGGGAGAAAGGTGTTGTCGAGGACGCGAGAGGAGAGGAAGAGAAAGAGTGAGAAAGAAAGTGAGAAGGAGAAAGGTGATTTGTTGGACCAGGTTTCTGGGTGGTTGGGATGAGTTGGGAAAGCATAGGGTGTATAATAGAGTATGTACATATCAACCAACCAATGCTTTTCCTGTCCAACCCGAGTTCCGTTCCTGGCATGACAGCACCGTCGTGAATCGTACAACAACAACCACCATCATCATCTTTACCAATGACAGATCTACACAAAACGTTAGCACACATGCAACCCACCATCACATCATCAGTTTTACTTACACCCCCCTCACTATCATCCACACTCCAAGTGCCCGCCAACCCCACAATCTCCACCTCACCACCTCCCTTCCCCCCCTTCCCAACCCCCTCATCCCCTCCCGGCCCATTATTCAACAACCTCCTCGCCCACGCATCGATCGCCGGCTCCCCCGTCTCATCCCTCGCCTGCTTGAGAAACGGAATCAGCGCCGTTCCCCCCGTGCCACGCAATTTCTTGTTACCGCTGCCGTCGCGCGCCAGCGTATTCGCGAGATTGACGCGCGTCGACTTTGCGGTTTGCGGGGACAGCGAGCGTGAATGCGAGCGCGATTCGCGCGACTTGATGATGATGTAGCGGGATACGAGTTGTATGTGTTTGTCGCGGAGGGCGCGGAGCATCGCGAGACATGCGTCGTATGCGGTTGTTAGCGCGCGGTTACTGCGATTTGACGTTACGTAGTCGCGTATGTTGGCGACTTGTTCTGTGTGTTCGAGGAAGCGGCGGTGCGGGCCGGGCATGTAGCGTCGCATATCTTGTATGAAGCCGTGAGATGGGGCCTGCACGGCGCCGGGTTCGGGCGGTGCGGTGTGGCGCTCGCCGGTTGGGCGGTGCTCGATGCCGAGGACGATGTCAAAGAATTGGATGATGGAGCTTTGGGCGTTGCTGCCGCCGCTGAATTGCACGTGCGGCTGCCTGCCGGTGCCGTCGTCGAATACTACGCCTTGGGGGAGGCCTGCGTCGGCCATGTTTTTGCTGCCGGCGAGGAAGGGGCGGATACGATGGTAGAAGACGTGCGGGTCGCAAGACTCGTACATGCGTTCTAGGAGGGTGCCTAGTTCGTCTAGGCGCTCGGCGAAGAGGCGGAGTGCTTGGATTACGGTGTTGGAGTCGTTGCATCGGGCGGCGGCGATGGCGTCGATCATCATGGGTACGAGGGGGCCGCCTCTTGCTTCGATGGCTACGGAGACGAGGTAGAACCATGACTCGTCCAGCGAGCCTGTGAAGGTCATGTGTGAGGCTAGGTTGTCGAGGGTGTCCATTGGCTCGCCGTCGAACAGGGGCCGCCAATTCCATAAGCATACAGCTGCAAATGTGGCGACGGGTGGAAGTTCTAGGTGTCGACATGTTTTTAGGAATGGGATTGAGATAGATGGAGGGACGATCTGGATGTTACGTTAGCTTCGTCAAGTTGTTATGCAAGTAGAGCTTACATCTGCCGGTCTATCACCACCCCAAATGTAGCCGTGTGCAATGAATCCGAGAATGGAGTATGCTCGCCGCCATTCCGCTTCGGTCAGCAACAGATCTGTGTCGAGAATTGGTAGAGCATCGACTATCCGACGCAGCCGCTTAGCAAGTATCAATGCTTGAAAATCGCGAACGACTGCCTCCCAGGGCTGATAGTAGACATCGGGAAGGATGTCAAGCGGTATCTCATCCGGAAGGAAGCCATTGAGAGGTGAGACGTCATAGTCGCTTAAGCGAGGGAGTTGCGGAAGCATTGTAATAAATGGCGTGAGCGGCGATAAAATAGTTGGGGTCGAAGTAGCGGTATTGTAATTGCAAGGGGCAATCGTGAAAGAGGAAGACTGTAGCAGAAGTCGCGATCTCTGTACAGCCGTACCCGAATGGTACCGGGGTGTCGCGTGATAAGTTCGCAGGTCCCAGCTTATTCAGGTAGTCGTCGCAGTACTTAAGTCCGTCAATCCCCTCTTCAATCCTCCTCAAAAGTCGTTCACCGGATGACAGGAACGTCGAGGTAGTCTGCGCGGGACAAAAGGAAGTCCTTCAAGTGTCGTGGGAGTAGCGGTACCGGTCCACTAAACAAAAAATGCGGAGGTGAGAAAACGCAAGCGGAGGTCCGGAACGTCAAAAGCTGCTGTCAAAATAAGCTAAGTTACTACAATAGTACCGTGATGAAGATCAGATGGCGAATCCCAATGTCAAAGACGTCGATACATCAGTTACATCCAACAAACAATCCGCGGCCGCGTACCATGCACAAAGCTGCGACACGAGGCGAAATTAACATGCTCGCGGGTCCCACCGGAATCGGCATCTCATCTGGCGTGATTGACTGATTACACTATTAGTGCTGTGCGATCCAGACTCTTGCGTAGGGGGTCCGGGGCCATTTCTTAGCAATCATTTTACGCTCGCAGTCGATGATTCTGGCGTCTCCACTTGGGTGCGGGATGCCGGCGGCGAATCCTTGTCCCTTTTTCTTTTGGTCCCTGCGTTCTGGGCAACGGTTGACTTCCGAGATCGGTGTCGATCCTTTTATCTTGAGCCGCGGTTCAATTATTTCGCACAGTAATAATCAGATTAGATGGCAACGAAGTTCATGTTGGAGGTAGGTAGTAGTTACAATGCCATCAATTAACACTAGACACAAGAATCGAATATGAGTATAAAAGACGCCAAACATGCATATCGTTACAATATGACTTCCAAACCCACCGCAGTCCCATATCCAATAATTCGACCGGCCGCATCCCCTATCCCCTGCACACAATAAGATACGCCAGCAAGCAAGAAACAGTTGCTTTTCGAAGGGGTATAAAAGGCTCGCTAATGAAGTAACCAAATGCATTTCCATACAGCCCCGCCCGCCTCGCACAGCCTATTAGATAGTATAAGACCTTCGTGATATGCCCATTCGTGAATCTATGTTGTGCGTTACCGCCGAGAAGACAGACTTGCAATAGCAGCTGCTGAGGCGAGGTCAAGCTTGCCGGATACACTACGTTGAGCGACTCGCGGCAGGCTGCTTGTGGCAGCCAATGGTGCGCCGTTAGCGGCACGTTTGACTCCAGCGCCCGCCGGGCCTCCTTGGACAGTTGAGTGGCGTCGCTGCGGGCCAGGAGGGGCTTTGACTGGCGAACTACTGCTTGAAACGTCGCGATTCGAGTTGACGGCTGCGCCGTTCTTGAAACTCGTGGCAGGAGGCTCTGGAAGGGGTCGCACGCGTGCTTGTGGCGTCTGACTAGAAGGAATTCGCTTCACAGGCGACGCCATGCTTGTTGTGCCGTTCAAAGCGTGTCGTGGCCGTGCTGGTTGGCGGATTCCAGTAATGAAGGGATGTTGCATAGCCTCGTCTGGCTTAATGCGTCGATCTGGATCCCACCGCAGGCACCGGCTAATGAAGTCGAGGAAAGCTTCGTCGTCACATTTCAGAGCTTGCTGTAGTGTTTTCGAGCTCGGGCGTCGTCGACGTCCCTTGGTAGACACTGTGACTCTTGGCTTTCCAAGCGAGTCAAAGAACAGCTTCTTCCGGCTGCTCTTCTCGATCAGGTGTTTCTCTGGTGGACCAAATATCTCCATAATACAAGCGAGCTGCTCTTGTTCGTTCTCTCCAGGAAATATCGGATACCCTGTGAGCAGTTCTGCGAGGATGCACCCCAAGCTCCACATGTCGATTGGTAAACCGTAGCTCATACCCAGGATAACTTCTGGCGATCGGTAGAAGCGTGATTGGATGTAGGTATAGACTTTCTCGTTTTCGAAACAGCTGGAGCCGAAATCGATGACCTTGATCTCGGAATGCAACGGATGCGCAAGCAGTATGTTCTCAGGCTTCAAGTCGCAGTGAATAACACGCTGCGTCTTCAGCAGCACAAGCGATGCGAGCATCTGCTTACAGAAACGCCGGATAAGTCGGAGCGAGAACCCCTTGAATTCGTGAGCTTTGATGAACTCGTACAGGTTCATGCCAAGTAGTTCGGTCGATATGCAAAGATGGCCCCTAAAATAGAAACTCTGTGTAAAGTTGATCATGCTGTGCTTGTTGTCGGGGTCCTATGTATTGTGAGCAAATTTACAGTGGTGAAGGTGATGCTGGTACTTACCCATTCGCGAAGCTTTTGGAGGATATTAACCTCAACTAAAGCCTGCTGATGGAACCTCTTTTTGTTCCGGATGATCTTGATAGCGACAAGACCGCCAGTCTTGTGATCGACGCAACGCACTACCTGTCCAAAACTGCCCTTGCCCAAGAGATCAACGACTTCATAGCGATACGCCAGGTGGTCACCAAAGACAATGTTGTAGTCGCCCCGCTCATCGTCATATCCAAAATTGGCGGTTTGTGCGTTGAGATCGCCGACGTGCTTCTTAGCGCTTTTGGTTCCACAGAAGTAGATCTCCTTGTAGTCGATGATCTCCCCTCTCTCGAAAATGTTGAGGTTGACCATTTGTAACGCCTGGGCAGGAGAGACACGCTCTTGCGGCTTCGCTCGCTTGCGAAGCTCATCCACGTCGCGGGCTGCATTTTCAAAGTCTTTGCGCTTTGAGGCAAGCTTCTTCATCTCCTCGTCGGCCATTGCATCGTCCCTGTCGAGATTCGGGTCTAGGTTGCGAGATTTGAGCATGTTGGAAGAGCTCTTTGAACCGAGCATGCGCTGCATTGGAGTCAAGATCGACGAACCAGATTTCGGCGTTGGCTGAGCTCCAGCTGAGTCGTTGTATCCAGATAATGTGCGCATGCCGGAAGTTATCGTCGGTTTACGTACACTTGGCTTATCAAGCTCTGTATCACTCGCAGCTCCCGCTGTAGAAGTCTTGCGCCGACCGATGTCAAGCGAAGGTCGAGTTCGATTCGCGATGGGTGTAGGACTCGTACCAATGGCGCCACTCCAGGTTGCAGATGCGGGGAGGCGGGGTGGGGGCATCTCACCGTGCCTTGCTGGCTGTGAACCCGAGTCATTCGGCTTTTCAGGAGCCTTCCGTGTCGGTGGTTGTGTAGCGTGGGATGCAGCTTTCGATGGAGCTCGTCGCCAGCCACTCAGACTGAGTTTCCGCCGCAGAGAAGAGCCTGAAGAAGGTGTCTCGGGTTCCGTCGAGGTAGAAGTGTGCGCCGAGTCAGACGTGTCCTTCTTCTGTAACGGACGCGACCCAGCAGGCCTCATGCTTTGCAGTTCCACGTCCCTAGCGCCGGTGTGATACTCACCGCTTGGTCGAGACTGTAGGCGTGTAAATTCACCACTGCCTTTGGGTAGCGAGTTGGAAGCAAACGGTGTGGTTGTCTGTCTTGTTGGGTTAAGGGTCGGAATGGGCATAGTACCGATGGCAGGAGGTCCACCAAAAGGTTCAGCGGCGCGCAGATTCCAGGCAGAACTGCTGCTACGTAGCTGACTATCGTACTCGTGCTGTTGGTGATGGGAACTTTTATTGAAGAAGCTGGCCTTTGAAGCTGTCATGGGTGTGCTGGGGGTCTTATTGACAGATCGCTTGGGCGGAGGCGTCACATTGCGTATGTCAATTTCGGCCGAGGGTGCTGGGAATGAAGAGATACGGTTGTTGGAGGGCGTGCCAAGGGGAAGCAGATTCAACGGTGGTAGTCTGATCGGCTGAAAGTTCTTTTTCGAAGATGCCTGTGATGTGGGTGTCCTGTCGGGTTCAGTTCCTGATCCCACTGTGAGGCCACGTCTATGCCTGATCGACCCAGTGCTGTGCTTGGAAATTTCGCTTCGTAGAGACTCCAGACTAGGCTCCTCGACGTGTCGACCCTCGCTACTGGCGTTGACGAGCACCGGTGGGGCAGAGGGAGGTGGCGGCGGCATGCTCGACTTGACGGATGTCGTGGAGAAAAGAAAACTACTGTGCTCGGGATCCTTTGGAGATTCGTAGGCTTTTGGTATCGCTGGAACTGGTGGCACCTCTCCTTCCTCTTCTCCGCCTGCTGAGCTGTGTACGTTCCGTGGTTTCGGGGTCGGCAGTCGCGAACTTGACGGGACAGTGTAACTTGTGCGCAGTGGTATGGCGGAACCACCGACTTTCAAAGAACTCACACTTGAGCTTGAAGACAATGACATGCCAGAAGCGTAGGATTTGCGGTTCGGCTCGGGTGTCGCACGTGCTGACGATGGTGTCGCGCTTTTGCCAAAGAGCACGGCCGGCGACTGGCTGAAGGCTGGCTCGTCAAAGGACATGTCACCATGAGGTGTCGGTGGAGCTACTGGACCGCCGGGGACGTTCGGGTTCATCGACAGCCGTTTCAGCCTCCTAGCATCAGTCGGACTGATAGTCCTCGCGCCAAGTCCAGATATATGGTGTGCTGTCGACTGTCGCTTGCTGGCAGATGACGACGGTGTCTGTGTTCGCTGGGCTGGAGATCGGCCAGGCGAACGGCTTTGGCTCATGGAGTGGAGTGTGGAGTCTGGAGTAGATGCGGCGGATGATGCAGACAGATGTGCTGAGTGCTGTAACGAGGGAGGCTGGAGAGACTTTGCTTTTGCGTTCCGTACAGAGCTGGGTAGTTTGGGTACGCCGGTGCCCGTGTTGGTGATGTTGGGGTTCGCAGCGAGCGTCTCGCGTCGGCTGGCTCTGTTCAGTGACGGAGCCCGGCCAAGTTGTGGCAACGCGCTGTCGCCCGGCATCCTGGGCGCTCCGTCGAAGCTGCCGTTTGTTGGCAGCACACCCGGGCCTACGCTCTTCCGTGGCGCCCGTGCAGCAGGGTTCGGCACTGGTGGTGCGGGGAACTGGCTCTGCCGTCGCGTGCGTATGGCCATGTTCGAGGCAGGCGGTGGCATGGACGATGCATCAGAGGCGACGGTGCTGCTGGACGCCGTCGATGCGCCGCTGGGCTTCCTCGCGGTGGACTGGCTGAAGCGGCGGATGAAGGAGTTGCTGCGCGTTGGCCGGGCGTCCGAGGTCGGCGCTGCGGTGAAAGCCTGCACGTTCGGGGTGCTCATGCTGGTGTTGGTGTTGGCGGGTACGGAGCTCTTGAAGCTGCCAGGGGCAGGGAAGTCGCTCAGGTCGGGCTCGTATGCGAGACTGTTGGCGAAGTCGTCGAAGTTGACCGAGGGGAGGAAGTCGTAGGAGGATGCCGTGTGCGTGGGCTCGACATGCTCCTTCGGCGGCTCGGGCTGCTTGGAGAAGCTGAAGCGTGGGTTCGCTGGGCCTGCGCGCGTGGTGGCTTCATTTGTGGCCGTGGGCAGGAACGAGCGGCTGTCGGTAGAAGCTGCGCTGGTGCCACTCGCGACTCTGCATCGATCCACCTGTTAGTCTCTCTCTGTATAGCAGCGATACCGTCCCGTTGCGTTATATATGACCTACCGGGGCTTGGAGAAGTCCTGCGGCCGCTCTCTCGGTCCCAGTGGCCCCTTGTTCCTTCCTCCCCGCAGCGCTGAATTGTTGTTGTTGTTGTTGTTGTTGTTGCTCACGGGCGGCGGTCGCATCGCCGACATGGCATTGGAGGCGCTCGTCTTGCGCAGCCGGCTGCCCGTGTCGGTGGTCCTCTGGAACTTGCGGACTCGGTCCTCTGTTGGAATCAGCATCGCATTCACCCGAATTAGTTTACTTTCACTGCACACACCTGATGAACCGCTCGAATCCTCCCCGGACACGTTCGACCCCGACCTTACCGGGAGATCCATCGTGTCCATGGTTCGCGTTCCTGTGCGAGCGGATCCAGACATGGTCAACACTCCTGAAGCGCCTGATATGCGCCAGCACTACGACCAAAACGGCCTATGTTGATGACACCTCCGGAGAGCGAAGACGACTCCCAAGCGTGAAGCTTGGCTCCGCTGAGGCTATGTGGACATGGCGTTGCAGCGTGTGGGCGGCGGTGAGAGCGTCGTGGCAGTATCGGAAGATGCGTGGCTACTGCGTGGGATTAGCAGTGGTTGCGAGTGACGCGTGGGCGACCGCGATGGGCTCGCTGTGCTGTGCTGCAAAGGAAGACGGGCGATGGTCGCTGTGGTCGTCGAAAGGTACGAGCAGCCCGCCAAAAGCCACACTAACCTAACGTTGCTGTCGGGACTTTGATTATTGGCCCCTGTCGCTCACGTCGCCAATCATACAGACATCCATGATCCCCTAGGAAACGGGCGCAATGTCCATCACCATGTCGTCTACCAGTCGAGAAATGAGCACCCCGTGAGTTAGTGCTGCTGCCACCCTGCACTGCTGGTAACGCACGACAGACTGTCGCTGTGCGACCACTCCACCCGCTCTGTTCGACTGCACGACGCGGAGAAGTCGAAGCTAGCAAGCCCCTGCACCGGCTCTCAGCATGTGCACCTCGACTCCTTCGTTCTGTATGTTTACGGACCCTTCCTTTGTCATCTGTAACATGACGGCGGCCCGCTGTGCCTGGCTTGTGCTCTCTCCACAGTTCGTGTTTCACAGCCTACAGACTTGCTGCTACTTCGTCCTCTGATAGTGTCTGACCAGCATCTTCACACATTTCACTAACACGCAGAATGTGGTGTGCATCATATTTACAGCATGCTTCGCTATGTCCTGACTATGAATGAAGACTCTGCAGTCTGCTGCCAGTGTCACCTCCTCGCTTTGTGCCTTGCACTTCAAGACGTGCAGTCCTAGGCTCGCGTGGCCTGCATCAAAGGGAGGAAAGCGCCGCGCCGCGCCTAGCCAACGCCACACCTTAACAACTCGCTACCCATGCCGTCATCAGCCTTGGACTGCATCTGTCTTGACAACCGCAAGAGCAGAGACGCAGCAAGAGATACGACTGGTGAGAACCTGTCTCTCGGGTAGCCACGTAATTCCTCAGCCACGTGTGGCTCTTCCTTTGAATCACGAAGGCGGTGCTAACACGCCGACTACATCACCGCAATACCTTTGACTGTCACATGCTCAGAGTCACAAACGCACAACAACGACTTTTGAGCGAATACACTATTTTGGAGATCACCCTTGTGTGAACATATCAAAGAGAGCAAGAGCTAGGATATCTAGGCGCTGCAACACAACCACCATGGGCTCCGACGGAGGAGAGGCCCTTGTCAATCGCGACACTCCAATACCAGTCGTGCAGCTGCATCCAGCAGATGGAAGTACGCCAAAAGCTATCACTCCCACGACGGAGCCTGGCTCAAGCCATCGCCTGTCGGCCAGCAAGCTCAAGGACAAATTAGAGTCCTTGGGTGACAAACACGGCCATGATACAACTTCGAGTAGGATGGGAGACAAGATGTTCAATCTGTATCATCACCCCTCACACTCGCAACAGACTCCAACTAACATGCTCGAAGCCTCCTCTCCCAAGTTCTCCCCACAGAAGATCTGTCAGACACTTCTCCGCCAGACACCAGCGAACCATCCTCCTCATCCAACATCCGCATCAAAGACCGCCGTTCCCGCACATATGTCACCCGTCCCAACTTCTCAATCCCCACCATGTCCTCCAACTTCCGCCGCTTCAACTCCCGGATAGGCGTCGCCTTCATTCTCCAAAACCGCCTAATTCGGCTCTTCACATGGACCCAGCCCACCCAAACGCTCTCCTTTCTCTTTGTCTGGACCTTCGTGTGCGTGGATCCATACCTTCTCCCAGTTCTGCCGCTAGCAGGCTGCCTCTTCTTCGTCATGGTACCCAGCTTCCTCACTCGCCACCCCGAGCCCGAAGGCGACGCGGACCTCTGGCAAGGCAATCTCGGCGGCCCACCCCTCGCCGGCGCGCGGACCATCAAGCCCACGCCCGAGTTCTCAAAAGACTTCTTCCGCAACATGCGCGACCTGCAGAACGTCATGGAGGACTTCAGCCGCGGCCACGACTTCGTTTTATCTATCCTCACACCCTTGACCAACTTCTCAAACGAAAACCTCAGCAGTATGCTGTACATTCTGCTCCTGCTTCTGTCAGTAACGCTCTTCATCACAGCGCACCTGCTACCCTGGCGCTTCATCTTCCTGGTCGCCGGCTATGCCATGACAGCTCTCGGCCACCCCAACATCCAAGACCTGCTCGCCACGCCCAATAACGAGCAACTCATCTCCGACGCCGAACACTCCAGCCGCTCGTTCCTACTGAGTCTTAGCAAGACCGACATTGAAATCGAGTCCAACAACGAGACGCGCGAAGTCGAAGTCTTTGAACTGCAGCACCGCGCGCTCCACGACGAACACGGCGAATACGAGCGCTTCATGTTCAGTTCCAGTCCATACAGTCCGCTCTCACCCAGCAGGATATCAGGCGACCGCCCGCGCGGCACGCCCTTTTTCGAAGACGTATTGCCTCCGCGCGGCTGGCGCTGGGCGGACAAGAAGTGGACGCTCGACCTGCTGAGCCGCGAATGGGTCGAGGACCGGTGCGTTACGGGCGTGGAGGTTGAGATTGAGGGCGAGCGATGGGTCACGGATTTGCACTATGAGGTGCTGGAGAGTGAGGGGGAGAAGGAGAATGCTAGGCGGAAATTGCAGAAGAGGAATGCGGGGGGGAGTATGGGGAGTAGGGATATTGGGGAGCAGGAGAAGGAGGTGTTGAGGAGGGCGTGGGAGAGGAGTGTGCCGAGTCGGAAAGGGGAGTGGAGGAGACGGAGGTGGGTTCGGGGTGTGGAGAGGATGGGTACGAGGGAGTAGGAGATGACTGCTTGGGCAATGACTTGGTTGCTCAACATGTGCATTGCATTTCTTCTTCGCTCGAACTTCCAGATATTGTTTTTATTTGTTCAGAACACCCCAGGCATATTATATCATCTTTTCCAACCATTTGTAGGTAAATGATCAAGTCAACAAAACTCCACGATCACTCACTTCTCCTCCAGAACCACTGAATAATTACAACTCGAACAAGTAACACATACGCCCTCCAACCGTTACGCCACTGCCGTCACTTCACGCAACACTCCCAAACCACACGAGCGCGTGGCCCAGACCACGTTGCGCTGTGGAGCCGTCGCGTGGAAAGATGCAAATGACGTCATTGTTCACATGCGCGTTTGGCACGCAGGCTGCAAATAAACAAGAAGATAGATATAAACCCCACCAACAACACATCTCGCACCCTGTACGAACCTAATTACTGAACTTACCTACACGAACGAACGAACGAAATCTATCTACACGAGCGAGCTCACCATGTCGTCTAACAACAACAAAGACCAAACGTCTACGCTTCAGGGCTATGTCGATCAAGCTACGGGTGCTGTGCAGAGCGCGTTGGGGGGGTTGACCGGGAACACTGCGGATCAGGTAAGTTGTTTTTCAGCTTTTCCACTGTTTACTATGCTCGTCGAAGAGTCATCTGGCGTTAGATGTCGATGTCGGCCAAACGTCAACGCCATCTCAGCACATCACAACATTAACACGCCTCCAGGTCCAAGGCGAGTCCAAAAAAGACGTCGCACACGCCGAGCAAGACCTCTCCCACACGACCGCCAAAGCAGGCCCCATCTCCATCTCCTCCTCAGGCGGCATCGCAACTGACAACCACGACCGCACAGCCGGCGCATGGAACCAGAACGTCGGCGCCGCGAAGGAAGCGCTGGGCGGATTCGTGGGCGCCGAGGGACTGAAGCAGGAGGGTCAGCGGCAGAATGCGGAGGGCAAAGGCCAGGAAGCTGCTGGGCAGGTTAATGATTTGGGCAAGGGTATAAGTGATAGGGTGGGGGGGACGATTGGGGGTGCGGTAGCGGGACTGACGGGGAATGAGGGGCAGAGGGCGGAGGCGAGGAGGCAGCATGATGAGGGGAAGGCGAGGCAGAGGGGAGTGGAGGCGGATTTGGTGAGGCAGAATCCTCAGTAGGGGGTGGGAGGCTTGGTTTATGCGGATGATATCCTATTTCATTTTTGACGATGGTATGAGCTATGGCATGGAGTAAGAGAATGTAATTCTTTTACTGCTTTTGCTCTTGTGGAAGGAGGCTGATGTTTATCTAACGTTTGCGATGTTTCCTCAACGTTGATTTACTACCTAGAAAGTCTGGTGTCTCACACTCGTGACGAGCGATTTCAGGCAAAGTTTCAAACAGCACTACAAACTTGTCGATCGCCATCCTCCAGGCAGTCCTAGCACGAATAGGGCCGAATGTTGTCATCCGCATGGAAGATGTCGTTTGTGGCGCAGAAGAGGCAAGTAAATCGAGATTCATCCCCTACAAAAATCTTCGTGCAAAGGCATGGTTTACGCGTCAATTCAAGCGTCACTTGCCTTCATACCCGACTATCCCAGCCACATCAATCTAAAACATAGCGTCCGCCACAAATCAAGGCACAACCTGCTCGCCAATGAGGTGGGATCGACGCCACACGTCACCGGAAAACTCTGTGGCACAGTTGTGGCGTCATCGGCGGAGCTTTGCGGATGCGGAGGACAGTTGCGCGTACGAAGCCAGCCTCTTGCGCGTTCCAAGAACTCCGCCCTGGCACGTTGCTGTCGAACAGTCACAGGTGACGCACGCCGCTGGCTCTTGGTCGTCGAATTGCGGTGATGGGAGAACTTGGCTGTGAGGCCTGGATCTCGTGGCGCAAGCGGCGCCGAAGCCTTGATTGAAGCGACATGTAGCGCCGGGTACGCGGCAACCCTTGTCACTTGCTGTGGTGGTGAGGGAAGAAGGCGCGCTACGTCATCTTTGCATGTTGGTCATGAGCTCCTGTGAGCCTTCCATAAATACTAGCTGGGTCTGCCACAGCTAACAAACTTCAGCTTCATCCACACCTTCTGTCTTGAACACCACTCTCAAGCCATTCCACCAACCCAATAAAGTACCACCAAATAACTCACACCACCGCCAACATGCCTTTCACCGCAAGGTTTGTTCCCGCCGCCAGCTGTGTACTATGAGCTGTCGCTAACTCTTCCCAGCGACATCTGCAAGATCCTCCTCGCCATCATCCTGCCACCTGTTGGTGTGTTCCTTGAGCGCGGCTGCAATGCCGACTTCCTTATCAACATTCTGTTGACCGTCCTGGGTTACATTCCGGTGAGATCCGTTGCGTCGCCATCCTCTCTGGGCATATTTACTAACGCATCCTCCAGGGTATCATCCACGCCCTGTACATCATATTCAAGTTTTAGCGGGGGCGCGCAACAAGAACCGCGATGAAGACATAACGACGATGTCTTTCTACGATACCCATTTCTTTGTCTTTCCGCCACCCAAGACCTCTGGCTCGTGGATGTCAGTGATATCCTCTACATAACGGATAGGTATATGATACTCCGGTCGCCGTCTTGGCTGCTGCCTGTGTATTGTGTCGTTTGATGGCAGGCGCATTGGTTACCAGCAGTATTGAGCGTTTGAATCTTGTACGCTCAGTAATGAAGTACTCTACAATCAAATAATTTACGTCAAAACCATACCTTTTACCGCTTGTGTGACTCGATAGTTATTTCATGTATGTGATTTCTATGCTTTACACTTTTCACTCTTACTGTTCAGCAAGCTGCGCGTCATCGCGTCCGCGTCAGCCCTTAGCGCCTGCCGCGTGCACCGTTTTGGACCAACGCGCAAGAACCATCATCGTCACACATCACGACAACGGCTCCCCATGGCGCTCTCCCACGCAGTACTACAAACGCCACCTCATCGATACCACGCAACTCACAAAGCGCGACACAAGTTACAGCGAACATGGATTATTCCAAGACTCTGACCCCTGCCGAAGCCGACACTCTGGGCGACAATGACATGAAAATTCTACGTCACGCAGAACAGGACTTGCACGAGGCAATCCAACTCACCCCGGCGAGAGCAGAGAGTGCATTTGAGAGGGGCTTGCGACTCAAGAACACGCTGGATGTGGTGGAGGCTGATCCTTACGAGGATTTCGTCCGCGCTTGGCCGTTTATCGTGAACTGCGAGTACCAGTTCTGGCGCATCTATGCCGACGTGCCTCTTCAGAACAACCCCTTCCTGACCCACTGGGTTGACACTCTTCAGATGCTAGACGGCGAGGACATTTTACACATCGGTCTTCCTTCGAACTCAGTAGCTGACGAAGTCGATGCTGCGCGAGTGCTATGGATCAAGACGCTGCTGCAGCAGAACGACCTGCGGCGCTGGCTAGACTACACGCCAATGGAGGTGTATGACGAGCTTGCTAACAAAGGCCTATCTGCACCCTTCGACATCGAAACATACGTACAAATGCTGGAGGATGAAGGAATCTACGAGAGTCGAGCCGAGCCGCAGCCTGTCAACCCTGGCCCATCCGTTCAGCGCACCGAGCAGGCGCACGTGGACTCCCAGCTCTTGTATAGACCCATGAGCAGGGACTCGTCGCCCCAAGACGCACTGCAGAAGCAGAAGGATGAGATACTCTCCATGCTCAACACGCAGCCCGAGTCCGCCATCTTCGCACTTACACGCTTGCCCATCGCGATCCCCTACCTCGATTTCCTCACCACCCTTCTCGCCGACTCCACGCTCCAGAACCACAACATCGAACCCGCGCCCATCGTTACACTATACATACAGCACGCGCTGCGCAGTGTCGAGCGCGCGGAACGGCCCCCGTCCCCAGAATCGCAGCCAGGAATGGGTGTCAATGGGCGCGCCGAACAAAATGGAGAGTTGGAGTACGGCAGGGATGTGCAGACGCGGTATATACGGCTTTTGCTGCTGTTCATCAAAAGTCTCGTACGCAAGGGCTTGGTTGAGCTGGAGGTGTTGTTCTATGAGATTCAAGAGATCACTGTGAGGTATGTGTGGATTCAAGAAGTTCGGGAGTTCAAGAGGTGGACAGAGGGAGGAGGTGCTGAGTAGGATGGAAGAGGCTGAGGCAAGAGCAGCTTCACGATGAGCGAACACAGCGAGTTTACACAGGTCAGACTCAATGGTGCGGCCCAGGTTTCTGTGAAGTGGAGCAGAATGTAACGCCAGACGGGAGTATGAATTCAAGGCGAGTTGTCATTGTCATTCAAAGTGGATAACTAAGAGTCATTATTAGCGAGTGTCAGACTTCTGTCTGATGGTCGCAAGTCTTGACGATGTTCCCGGCCTGGGTTATCGGAGGAAGCTTTGCAGTGTTCCGAGTGGCATCACGCTAAACTTTAGCGATCTCAAACGAAGTCGTTTCAAGCATTGCGACTGAAACGATCGACGACAACCCTCCACCCCCATCTCTTTCGACTGAACATTGGCCTTTTTATCCTTCCACGGACGATTGGCAATTTGTGTCCATCGTCGTTGAATTCTCAACACAAATCGAGTTCTGCGCTGCATCGAGCCTTCTCTGGAGCAAGCGCATCATTCTCGATGATAACCCAGCTTTAAGAACATCACAAGATCAAACTAATCCCGGATCACCGTTTCGAATCGCCAAGTAAAGCAACACTTGGCTTTTGAGACGTTTCCTTGGCTCCACTGCCTCAGATGCCAAACTTCAATGCCGCATTTCTCTGCCACCGCCACACCACCTCGCATCGTCGTGCATCGCTACTGGCCCGACATGGCCCACTATGCTGGAGATGATCTTCCCGTCGCACACGCTCCGGCGAAGTGCACCCCTAGTGGAGCCGTGTCGATGATCGTTCGACCAGCATCGTCTCAACACAGTCTGCCTCCACGATGCTTTTTGTATCACCACCAGCTTCGACGTGTGAAGATGTGTGACAAGGAGACCAAGACGTCACACGCCTTGATCGTCTGGACCAAGAGCCAAGCGAATGCTTGTGTTGTGCTAAGCTTTCCAGGACATGGCCGGTACCCAGAGATTGTATATAATAAGTCTCACCCAGCTCCTCAAAATTATCATCGAACAATCAGCTCATTCTCTTTACTACCTTTTCTGTCTTCTAATACTTCTTGCGCCGGCCGCTTTCTACATTCACCAGTCTTTACTCGCCCACCACTCTTAGTAATTCTCTACTTTTTAACAACACCAATCAACATGCGTTACTCCCTCGCCTTTGTCGCTGCTCTCACAGCTACCGTCCAAGCCCACGGTGTCATCACTGAGGTCCAAGGAGCCAATGGCGTAAACATGCCCGGTCTTTCCGGTACGCATACCAATACCCTCTCTCATTTATCCATCTAACAACACTCAGTCACCGATGGCACTCCTCGTGACTGCGCATCCCCTCTCTGCGGCTCTGAGGCCGACACCTCCATCATCCGCGACCGCGAGATGGGCGGCAAGGCCTCTGCTCTCGGCCGCACAAAAGCCGGCCCCGTCGATGCCGCCCAAGCCATCTCAACCTTCATGGGCGGAGCTGGTGGTGCCGCGGCCGGTGCAAATGCCGCAGCTGGCGCAGCCGGCGCAAACGCTGCTACGGGCGCAACCCGCGCAAACCCCAACGTCCAACGCGGCCTCCTTGACGCCCTAACCGGTGGCGGAAAAGCCGCAGGCGGCGCCGCTGGTGCAGGAACCAAGACGGCCAAAGGCACCACCGAGCAAGGCGTCGCCGCAGCCGCAGGATCAGGCGCATCCTCCGGGCTCCCCACCACCGCCGACGACGGCTCCATCACCATGACATTCCACCAAGTCAACCAGGACGGCGCGGGACCCCTGACCGCACAAATCGACGCCACGTCCGCGGGCACTGACCCCGCGGCTTTCCAGGACGCGACCGTCATGCAGAACGTGCCTGGCATTGGCATTGGCGGCCTGTCTGCTGCGTCTGTCATGGATTTCCCGGTTAAGGTGCAGATGCCGGCTGGTATGACGTGCTCGGGTACGGCGGGCGGAGCCACGAATGTGTGTGTGGTTAGGATGCAGAACAGTGCGCTTGCCGGGCCGTTTGGCGGGAGTGCGGCGTTTACGCAGAGTACTGCGGCGAAGAAGAGGGCTGTGGAGTATAACCTTCGCAAGAGGCATATGGCTCGCGGTATTCTGGGAAAGCTGGAGTAAGTGGGCGATTTGTTGGGGGTTGGAATGGATGGTAATGGAGGGGAGGATTGATATACGGATGGTTTGGGGTGCTTGGTTGCTGTGCGATCAAGAGGAGGGTAGCAGTGGGCATGGGCGTGTCGATGGTTTGATGCCATTCGTTTAGTATTCGGTTGTGATACTCACTCATACGCTCCTTGCTTGAGCTGTTAGTATCTGGTCGGTCGTTTGGACGCAGGTGGAAGGGGTGCTGCTGGGGTGTAGCGAAGAAGCGTCTTGTACATAGTCAATGAGAGCGAGTTTGGAGGAAGATCCCGTCACAGATTCTCTGTTAGTTCGTGATTTGCGTGTGGTTGGCAACAAAGCTGGCAACAAATTTCGAAATGCATGTAAATTGATTGTGTAAGCAACGGTCTAGTTGGAAAGCAATTATCATAAAGCAGAAAGAGGCTCAAACAAAATGGCGGAGGAGAGGTACGGCTACGGCGTGAACGACCAAGCATGCAAGCAAATAAGTACGAAACGCGCGACATGACAAACGAAAGACATAAGAAACACGTAAGGAAACACTCCCAATCCAAAGCTGTCATGGCGTCCACCTGACACTGCTCTCGCCTCTTACAACCAGAACATGGTGTTGTCCAAGCTCCGTTGCCACGGCCCGTGGTCATTCATGGGGACGGCGACGGCACCATTCGCAGTCTTCTCACCATTCTCGTTGAACCTGTTCTCCCAGGCTTGATTGCGCTTGAGTGCCCAAATCTCCTTGTCAGTGACGTCCTGCCCCTTGCCAACGTCCTTCAAACCCGGATCCGTAGGATTGAAGAAGTCATGGAAGTAGCACCTCACACGCTCGCAAAGGCGGTCAGCATAGTACGCCGGAGGCACATAGCCAATCGGAAGTGTAGCGCGGGCATACTTGTAGCACAGCCGGTTTGTCAGATTCTGGAGTTGCTCGGGAGTAAAGCCGATGGCATTCTCGAGGACGAAGTAGTGTGTTGGACGAGCAGTTCCAGGGCCTGAAATTTGCGACTGCAGGAAGAAGTCGAAGTAGTTTGGATGTGTGACGCCCGAATCGACGCAGGTGCCTTGCTTACAGTTCGGATTCTCGCGGGAGTTGGTTGGAGGCGGCTGCAAAGGGAAGAAGCGGGTTCGGTGGCGTTTGGTGACGAGAACGGCGGTGATCTAGGGCTTGAAAGCTGCAATCTTGAACTTGGCAGGGCCCTTTGCGTAGGCAGCGCGGATCTTGCGAAGTTCGCCGCCGCGGACTTTGGCGTATTGTCTGGATGTGTGTTAGCAAGAAGAAGCTTCGATCGAACACAGACATATCCAGGATCGACCCCATCACGATAGTAAAGAATCTTCACTGGAAGGCGACGTTGTACCTTGTAGAAGTGCTCTAGTCGCTGCTCCGTCATGATGTCGATCTCGTCGATAATCTGGAAACACGTTAGTACCACCACCTGAAGGGCTTTTGCAGTGCTCACCTCTTGGTTTTGTGTCTGGTATCGGACCGAGCCACCAAACCTACCAAAGGTCTCATCCACACTGCCAACCAATGCGGCCAGAGAGCGAGTGGTGTCCTTACTCTCTTTCTGCGCGTGAGTGACATCGGCACCCAAGAGTATAGTGTCAATATCTCCACGCCTATTGTACAGCACAGGCGAGACGGGACCGCTATTCCCGGCTCCCCTGAGCTGGACCGTATGATTCACGTTACCCAGCTTGATATTGACTTTCATGGCAATGTTGCCAAAATATGGCTTCGGTGCCTTGTATGCTTGATCGAGCTTGTCTTTGATGACACAAAGTGTGTGCATACCGTAAGTCTGGTCGGCAACTCGCTTGAACTGGTTGTAGACAAGCGGCGCCTTTCCATCGTTGACGAGTATGACCAGACCGGGCGAGAACTTCTTGGCTTCCTTGAAGCAGCCCTTGAAGGTCTCGAACTAGTTTCGTGACTGAGGGTCGTAAGGGATACTTCGAGTGCCTGCTTGCTTGGGGTCGGTGATCTGTAAGCCAGTGACGCGCATCAGGTCTGCAAGTTGATCGCCAATCCATTTATCCCACCTGTCAGCAGGGTTGGTGGCTTGGTCCTGATCGTATAGCTGTTGCGGCAGGAGTATTACAAATCTGCCATTTGAGCGTACGGATGTGTCGAAGAAACGTCGTTGATAAAGATACCATTTGGCGTCGTTATCCGCAGCGTACTGACTCTTCGGGTTTGGATCTGCCCTGTATTCCACCTCGCGATAAGTAGCTTTGTGGGCTGGAACCTTCCCCGGAATTTGGGCCACGGTAATACCAGCGGCGCGAAGGGTCGATTGCTCGTCTTGCTAGGGAAAGATACCTAGGATAGCAAGACCGCGAACCACAATGTTTCGCAAATTATCGTGCGGCAACGTACTTGCCACCGTGAGCATCTTCTCAGTGGCTCTGGCGAGAGCTTCTTGACGATTTGGTGCTCAACGATTCTCAGAGCCTCCACAGGGTACCACTCATGGGATATCGAAGTACCCATGTCGGCGCAAAAGTAATTCGACATGGCGATTTGGTCGATGAAGTCTTCGTCCAGGTTTTTGCTGCGAAGGTAGTCCAGAACTGAAATGCTCTCGCCCTCGCCGAGTTCAA
>Ga0265798_10001906_pt1 | contig 31352 bp, 44 predicted proteins | sample P3T30metagenome_FD_192430 | JGI IMG/M metagenome (GOLD analysis project Ga0265798, IMG submission 192430) | Plant litter microbial communities from East Loma Ridge, Irvine, California - P3 T30 | ecosystem: Environmental > Terrestrial > Plant litter > Unclassified | place: USA: California... | reverse complement strand
CCCCCCCCCCAACAAAATCAACGTGGGTATTAAATGGAAGTGCAAGAAGCGAGAAGCGGAACCGGGTATCAAGCACATGTATCTCCAAAGTCTCCAAAGCTAGAAAAGTGGCGTCGTTTAGGCGCAGACAAGGATCATGGGTTCCATATGCAGATGTGATTGAAAAGGGTAAAAGAGAAAAAAAAAAGCACATGAGTGGTGTGTGGAATGGAATGACGATGAGCGGGGGTAGACAAGAGATGGGTGCTGGTATACTATCTACGGAACCAAGAGAAACAAAAGAGAAAACAGACAAGAGATAATTTTGTATGTATGAGTAGAAGCAGGTAAACAAGATGACAGCTAGGGTTGAGTTGGGTTGGGTTAGCAATACCGATACACTGGTCCCTAATATCGATTCGTCGGGACCAAGCTTAACCGAGAAAGATAGAGGGAGAAGAAGCAAAAGTAAAGTGTTACAAACATGTCAAGGAAACAAGGAGAAGAAAAAGAAGAATAAAAATAATGTGATTCTTTTGATATTCTGTCTGTTTGCTTGATTTGATACCGCCAATGAACGTAGCGAGGATGCTTGCTCTTTACTCTTTATCATTCCCCCATGTTTCCCATCAAGCGCTTCAACAAGTGTATATCCAGCGCTGCTTGCACTCGCTCGCTCGCTCACAACGACCATCTTCGTTTCTTTCCTGATACTTCTCCTGTGGACATTGGCATCCATACCATCGTTCGAATCATGGACCAAGACCCACAATCATCCATCACCAGTTTGGTTGACAAAACAACTTCTTAGTGAAGTGCCGCGTATCCAAATCCATACGATGACAAGTCCTACTCCTTGTTCAAAGTGCCGAGGCTGTGAGAAAAAGCGTCCTACAGCTGTTCCTCTTGCACTTTGGTAACTTCTTCCCATAGTTGCTGTGCATTTTCGGCTTTGAGCTGCGATAACATTATCAGTGTGCATCCCATATAGTTACCATGCTAGGAGTAACAAACCTTGAGCAAGTGCATCTCCAGTTTTCCCTCCATATTAGGCGAGTTGAAGAGTAACCGGGTGTCCTTTGGTTTCTCGCCCTGTGCATCGCCGCCAAAAACCATGTTACGCGTCACAGCGGCGTTGAGGAGCAATCGATGGGTTCCTTCTGCTCGGAGGACGAAACGGGCTTTCTTGGGCTCATCAACGGTAATGTTGAACTTGAAGGTCCCTACTCCTCGCTCTTTCCATGCTCGATTCTGACCTTCACCTGACATGTTGTATAGCCTGGCGCGGCCCGTCCAGATGGTCTCCTCGCCTTCTTCACCAGTTTCTTGTGCTTTAACAAGTCAGTATCAAGTTTTAGCATATACAGGGTCAGCATACGTTGTTGTGAAAGCAGAGGTTGGCTCATTTGGCGCTCCTCCTTGTCGGTGCCCTTCTCGGGGTCTTCATCGTCTCCGTCTTCATCGTCAGAAGTCTCGCCGATAGCTGCTGCTCCAAAAGGCGTTTCCTTTTCTTTCAGACCCTTGATCTCAAGGTTGCCACCAGGCGCAGCAAAGGAAGCTCCTGGCTTGGACCCACCAAGACCACCGAAACCGCCGCCCAGCGATCCACCAAAGGTACTTCCACCAAAGCTCGATATACTAGAACCTCCAAGTCCGCCGAAACCACCACTGGTTGGTGCGGAGGGAGCTGTGCTTCCCGCAAAAGAAGACAATTTGCCGCCACTGCCCGCACCAAAGGGTGAGCTGGAGCTTGACTTGGAACTGGCGAATCCACCGAACGGAGAAGCAGTTGAGGTGGAGAAGCCTCCAAAACCTGATGATTTAAACTTGTCATCAGACGTCTGCGGTAATGTCTCGGATTTATCAGAAAGCATTGACGCGGGAGGTTTGGCGGCCATGGCGGCGAAGGGGGATGATGCGGAGAAATTGGCAAACCCGCTTCCCGGGGGTATCTGGGACATAAATTAGTTTCATTATGATGTAAGTCGGCTAGGTAGCATACTTTAGTCTTGGAGTCGGGAACGTCAGTGGTGGAATTGTCGCCCTCCTTGTCTCGTAACCGTTTGGTATTTCGCTCCTCACCTTGTGCCTTGTCTACGGGCTTGCCATTCGCAGACGCACCTTCCAGAGTCTCTGTCGCGGCTTCGTTGTCGTTCTCAATCTGATCGCGTGTTCTCTTATTTTTGGGACTCGTTTCGGCGCCAGAAGCCTTGTCGGCCGTAGCTGCCGCAGCAGCAGTCTTGTTGGGCGATGCCATTTGCTCGTCGGCATCGACCTCTTTGATGCTTGAGATGGTGGTCGAAGTGGGCTTCACGGGCGCAGCAGCCTCCAAGTCCTTTGTGATATCCCTCGACCTTTTTCGACTATGACGTTCCATCTTCTTTTCTGGCTGCTTGTCTGCCTCAGCTTCGTCTTCGAAGTCTTCGCGGCTGCGCTTTCGCCGTAAGCGTCCGCGCTCGCTATCTGATCCCGAGACACTCTGTTCTCCTATTTTAGCGCTGCCATTCTGCGCCTCATCCATCAACTGGTCGACGCTGCGAATGGCATCTGGCTTAGGTTGGGTATCGATTTGTGTGTCCTTGAGCTTCTCCCGCACATTCTTTCCCTCGCTGTCACTGCTCTTATCGCTCCGTGCCGGCGAAGCTGACGCTGATTTTATAGTATCCTTTGCTTCGGTAATGGAAGTGGCGATTCTGGCTGATGCCTGTTGCTCTTCCGGCGTGTCGGTCATTGTGTGTAATGGGTGCCTTTTTGCAGATTCTAGCAGGACGCTCTATGCGCCTCTTGAGGGGTGTGCGTTGCTCGGGGGGTTTATGTAGGGGTGTGGGCGTGAGAAGCAGGCGCTGTGCAGACGAATGCTGGGTTTTGTGTCTGTGTGAAGAGTCTAGCAACGTAGAGCATATACTGACACGCTATGCGCTTAGAATACGAACAATAGCAACCGTGACCAGAGGTGAAGGCCAAGCTGGGGTGGGCGACTGCGACAATGGCGAAGCTGGTGGTGCTGCGGCGAGGCTTGTGGAGGGCTGGCACAAGACGTGATGGCTTCTTGCGGAGTCGGCGTAGTTTGAAGACGACGTCTAAAAACCCTGCGGGTCCCCGGTGCAGGCTTGCCTCGTTCGTTCGTTCAGCGGGAGCAAGTCGATCAATCCGTGGTTAGTGGAGTCGGTCAATGCGCTCTAGTACCCAATTTCCACTCCAATGCGCCTTATGCAACGATGTTTAATTAGATGGTCGAGTCCAGAACGCGTGGGCAGCGTGCGAACAGCAGCGAACGCGCAGCGGGTGCGGTGAGTGGGCAGCTGGGTGCAGAGTGCTGGCGCTTCAAGTCGGTCGTGGTCGAATGTGTTGTCGCTGCAAAGGCCAATGACGAAGTGGGGAAGACAGACAGCTAGGCATGGGCGCGGGTCGCGGCGACTCGTGTGTGTACCAGAGCCAGAGCCACAGCTAGAGCCGCAATAGGATTACATGCACGTCAATTTTACTCCTTCAGCCAAAACTCCAATACGGGCAAAAGTATATCAAACATAGTTAAAGTGGCAAGTGCTGAAGTATAAGTATAATTTGCCCGGCCATTGTCCTTTGGACCCAAAGCTTCCCATGAACGCCTGGTCCCAACACGACGAGTACCAAACCCAACTACTTTTACACTTTTCCATCTAGACTTTGCGCTAGCTGATGAAGCAGAGACAGCCCAGCGCAACGTAGAACACAAACAAAGGGTATACTGCTATCCCCACGCGGTTCCTCACCACGCCTGATCCGCCCATAATGCTTACGCCTGCTGCCAACGACCACGCAATCAGAACAAGGTAGACGGGGATCCGCACTATCATGGGTATACCGACGGCGCTGAGAATTGACGCGATGACGAGCGGGAAGAGCGTGTAGCCGATGATGGAGATGGACTGGAAGAAGGCGCTGGGTCGTGTTAGCATCTACTCTACATGTGCTGGAGGAATGAACGTACATGTTACCGCCCAGCAGCTTGATCTGTAGCGTCACTACCGCCTCGCCAATCCAGACCATGGCAAAGACGCCGGAAAAGACGAGATCCTTCTGGTCGCCCTTTGCTCCCCATGAGAGGAACAGACTGAGTAGCAAGCAGAAGATGAGCGGCCCCCAGAGGTCCCAGTCGCGCAGACCCTCGCTCATACCGGCTTGCAGGATGACGTCCGCGTCTGGCCATCTTCCTGCAATGTTCCGCAGGCCAGAGCCGTCGGACTCACCGCGCTCTGCTGCTCCAATGCCTCCACCTCGCTGCATGATGCCGCCCAGCAGGTACTTGGGGTACAGGACCTGCTTCATCTTCTCCCATATCGCGAAGATGTCTCGCGATAGCGTCTCCCATACTGTCTCGTCAATGGTGTTTGTGGGTGCGCGTCGGTCCTCTCCAGGGATGCTCGAGGTCAAGTAGGATTGCGTTTGCGCGCCACCACGCTGAATGTTGCCCGTCAACGGCGCGCGGTCCGACGTCGCCTGTAGCGGGTCGTCGAGGTCGTCAAGGGTGGCTGGTGATGGTTAGCCTGGTGGTCAACTACCACTTTCATCTATGCTGGGTAGTCAGCTGCATGCAACGCACCATCGTCCGGGTCAATCAGATCCCGCTCCACCGCATCGCTATCGTAGGGGTTGCTAGCCGTTGCGGCACTTGGCATCATAGCCGCCATATTTGGTGAAAACCCTGCGTTCACGGGTCGCGGCCTAGTTCTCCAATCGGCAGGTATTCGTGGGTTGGAGTAGAGGCTCTGCTGTCCTCAACGGTTACGCGCAAGCTCTCGGATTACACGCTGAGGGTGCGGTACCTTAGTCGGCTAGCATCCCGCCAACAGGGAAAGCTTGACTCGTTAGCGCGCAGACCTTCCCGAGTCACGCCTGGCGTCACCATCACCCATTAGCTGATCACGGCCATACTCCGACGGCCATTTGCTGTCGTGTATATATATTCCTTCAGCCACCACCCGCCGTATCGTATATATAGTCAGGCTCCCATCACCGCTCCAATTTCTGCTCCGGAAGAATTAGACCATCATGACCGACCCGGTACTGAACGACATCTCCCACAGGCGCTTTAACCTGCTGCGAGGAAGTTGGATATTAGTATCTCCGCACCGCACAAAGCGACCATGGCAGTGAGCATTACCATTGTAGTCTGCATGACCATCATACTGAGACCATACAGAGGCATGCAAGAGTCCCCGTCCAGGACTACCCTCCCCGATTATGACCCAAAGGTAATATTCGTCTAAGCCTTGTCTTCTACGAGTAACACACTGATTTGCACCAGTGCTACCTATGTCCTGCAAACACGAGGGCAAATGGCGAACACAATCCAAAGTTCGAGAACACATATGTCTTCGTCAATGACTATAGTGCCGTCATGGAGGACCAGCAAGACTACCACCCCAACAACAAGGACGGATCTCTCGCCTCCCGACTTCTCCGCGCAGAAGCTGTGACTGGAAAGTGCTATGTTATCTGTTTCTCGCCATCTCACAACCTCACTCTGGCCGACATGTCCCCAGGCCAGATTCTCCCGATAATAGAGACTTGGACTAATCTCTACGTCGCACATTTGGATCCCAAGTCGCCACTAGCTAAGCTGGCATCTGCCACAACCATCCCCCCGCTATCACAAGGCGCCCTTAGCGCACCAAACGCACAGTATCGCTATATGCAGATTTTTGAGAACAAGGGTTCAGCAATGGGCTGTTCGAATCCACATCCCCATGGCCAAGTGTGGACGACAACATCGCTACCGGAGGAGCCTGCCCTTGAGCTTGTACAACTGAGCAAGTACCGCAGGGAACAGGGAGGCTGTCACATGCTCGTCGATTACGCTGAGTTGGAATCGAAGGAGAAGGCGCGCACAGTCTTTGAGAACGAGAGCTTCTGGGCTGGTGTTCCGTACTGGGCAGTTTGGCCCTTTGAGGTCATGATTGTTCCTAGGCAACACAAGCGGTCGTTGGTCGACTTCAGCAAGGAGGAGCGTGCACAATTAGCAGAGTGCATAGCTGAGATTACGAGGCGATACGACAACCTCTTCGAGACACAGTTTCCGTACAGTAAGTCAACGACATCCAAATCCCGCAATACAGATTAACTGATAGTGCTAGGCATGGGTCTCCACCAAGCTCCTCTTACAGGCACAGCCGATGAGATTGAGTCGAGCCACTTCCACATTCATTTCTACCCACCACTACTACGAAGCGCCACAGTCCGAAAATTTCAAGTCGGCTACGAGATGATGGCCGAGCCTCAGCGCGACATCACTCCCGAACAGGCTGCAGAGCGCCTGAGGACGTGCGGCGGCGAACTCTACCGCAAGAAGCTCGAATCTGCACCGAAGACCAACGGCATTAATGGTGTTAACGGTTACTGAAGCGTGTGTGAAGCTTTTTCGAGGTTTTACGGCACTACTGTTCTATTTCTTTATTTCACGCAAGCATTTGTAGTTGGGGCGCCGTAGTTTACACGCACACACCATGACAGCACAAACTACACGAATGGGAGAAGGATACCCAGAGACAAAGAATCAATATCTTGTCCAAGTTAGATGCATAAGCATATGGCGGGCATTGCAGCCGCGGGCGCTGGCCAGCATAGACGGCACAAATATAATCTCTTTTACAATTTACGAGCCATACAAGTCCATTGCACAAATACAGACACAATATGATCCCATGACCAAGAACATCATGCCGCGGCTACCATGACTACAGTATGCAAGTAGCTGGTCGGTTGTACGTCATACGCCAGCAGGACAAGAAGTGCGGGCATGATTTGCCCCACCTTCTTCCCTTGACCTCGAACAACCCCGCGCTCAGTCAGCCCCTCATCTTCTCGCAGTAACAGCAGCTACCCTTATTCCCCTTTCCACTCACACAAATACACACATACACGTACGTAACTCTCACCGTCTTTTTACGCCAAAAATATATAAATAAAGCACACATGGCCCAACGGGGGCAAGGAAATAGAGAGGCTGACAAGGAACCTCAGTAAGAAGTCAGACCACCATGACGGGCGCAAAGTACCAGGAAACCTACAAAAAGGTCAGCGCCATGGGCGAGAAGCTGAAGAAGGCTGGCAAGAGCGGGCCTAGCAATGATGAGCAGTTGCAGGTATGTGTGTTTTTTTCTAGCTTCTCTCTGCTTCCTTCCCTGGGTAGTATAGAAACGGAGGTGTGACGGGAGAGAGAGGGAGGGGGGGATATTCGGGGGTTAAAAAAAAGGGTCACATGGGAAAAAGAGGAAACCAGTCTGCTAACTATGTTGTGAAAAAAATAGTTATACGGATACGCAAAGATTGCAGAGGGAAAGGACTTTAGTGCGGCTACTAAGCCGGGCATGTTCGATCTTGCTGTATGTTCTTCCTCTACCTTCCTCCTTCCTCCGCAGCCTGCAGCCGTAGCCGCAGCCGCCTCCCGAATACATAAACACGACTGTCCCTACCTCTACTATTGTTACTTTACGTATACAAGGGCCATGGTTGTGGATAGTGTATATACGAAATACACGGGAAGCTGACATACAATCGCAGGGCAAGGCCAAGTACAACAAGTGGAAGGAGTTTGTCGATGCTGGTGTGAGCCAAAAGGACGCAGAAGACAAGTACGTCGAGGTTGGCGAGCAGATCCTGGCAAAATACGACAACTAAGCTGGTCTGCTGGAGGAGGTTATGGTATATGGTAGGGCCAATGTGTGGATTTCCACTGGCTAGCTTGACACATTGGATGAGACTATTGTGAATGGAAACCAACATTGCCATTATACCCTTGGACTAGAGTGCTTCGCTATGTTCTTGGATGCTATGCTGACATGCCGAACCTTCGCTGGATTGATGTATCTATCGGTCTGCTAAATAACTCCCCCCACGATGTGCTAGATGACCGCCTGATGTGTTGCGAGACCCTTCAACGCCCATAACCACCCCAGGTGCGACCGTTTCGATCTGGTTTTATATACGCCATACTCGCACACCAAGGCTTCTCATCCGCAATGTAAGGTCTGAGTGGTAAATCGTACGGCATACGAAAGCCAACAATTGTCTTCAACGTCGTCTCTCCTGCCTCTCGCCCTTCTACAGTCATGCCGGGTGTAACAGCACCGGCATCCTCGACCCCTGGCATATCCTTCCCAAACATCGGTACCATGCATACCTCCTCTGCCACCTCCATCGTCTCAGCGAACAAAGCGGGCCACACCACCACACCCGTTTCCCACGACTGGATCCAAATCTCTTCCTTTTTATTCACTACATCACCCCAAGCTTGCTTGCTGAGATTTGCGCTTGTCAGGATTGCCCAGTCAATAGTCTTGTGCTCGTCATCACTGAAGCGTACATATGTTTTGATGTGCGGTGCTGCTGGACCACGATATGCTTCTCGTTTGGGTTCGTTTGTCGTGTGTGTCCAGTGACAGAGCATTGGATGCATGTACTCCAGCTGTTTCTGCTGCTGAGCTGACTGGAGTTTCCAATGTATCGAGCCTCCAGAGATATAACCATCGAGGGAAGTACGTATTTCTTCAGGAGTCGGAAAGACGACGCTGAATTTGGGAGACGGTACTCTTCCAACGTTGGCCTCGCATTTTGAAAAGAACGTGGAGGCTTTCGTGGGGGACATTGGGGCGTTGTCTGGGGCAGTATCTGCGGCGATAGAGTGGCGGGAAAGCACATGTTGGAAATTAGATAGCCATGTGGTTGCTGCACCCAGCGTTGCAATGGAGGACATTTGTGTGACGATGTGAGGAGGTGAGGAGGCTCTTGCTTTCGAAATAGGGATAGCCGATAGTACTTCTTTCAGTCCCAGCCATCCGAAAGAGGTAGTAGATGGAACAGCTCTCTCTGGCTTCTGTCGCGATGGTGCGCTTCCTATGAAAGCCGCCCTGATGTGCGAGAAGTCGTAGTCTTCGACTCGTTCAGCCAACCCCTTCAGTCGATTTTTATACGCACCGATATATCGAAGTAAGTCAGACTTGAAGCGCTCGCCACTTCCGATTGGATAAGTCTCGTCAGTATCCGATGGAGGTCGCGATACCTGGGCCAACAGCGGGAGTTGAGGTGACGTCCATACGGCTTGTGTCATGTTCGCCCAGTCGCGGTGAATCATGTTAGCTGTATGGATGACAACTTGTGCTGTGTCATCGTGCCGGAAGAGAATGAGCATCTTCGAATGATGAGTACCAAAGGGATCAGGTATGTAGGCACTCAGCAGCTCGATGTTGGGATATCGCTCTGCTGTTTCCTGTGGACATGTCAGCAACACGAGCCTCAAAAAATCAGGTGTTAGTGGTACCCACCAATAATGAGATTCTGTTCGCATCATCCCTCTTCCAGAACCCGTGTACGATCTTGACTTTCACCATGTCCCGTACATCTCTATCAAAGTGCTGCCTGTGGCTTTCTTAGTGTCGTCATTCAGGGTTACTGCGACCTTGTAGCCTCCATGGTAGGTTTCCGAAGCTTACATGACAAAGTCCAAATCGAACAAAAAGTTAAAGTTCCAGCACTCCTTGATCAACGGATCGCCCAACAGGTCACGCAAGCCCACCGTATCAACATTCTGATGACTAGGCAGTCTCTCAATCCTCGTTAGCTGTATAGGCGATGGAATGAATTTCGTTTCACAATCCCCATCTTTCTCTTTTTTGGGTGGTTCTTCTGCATCGGTAGGTGCTTGTGCCGGACACGAGGCTAATGTCTGTTTTGGTACGTCATCAAAACTCCATGCAGGCACAAATGAACAAGTCGGCCCAAGACTTCGGCTCCGGATTAGTGGTGGACTTATGGGCCTATCGAGGCCCTTGGTAAGGCTTGTTTGGAGCCCGGTAGTCGCTACCTCCTTTCCCGATACATTGGCATTGAGCTTGCGGCGCTTTGCAGACGAACTACCTGCAGACTCTTGTGGCGTCATGGCAGAAACTCTATGGCGACAGCGGCCTTGTATTAAAAGCGAAAGAGAATGGACGAAGGTTTAGAATTGGAGGACACGAAAGATATTGGGAATGGACGACGGGCACGGTCCTTCGATCGTGAAAGACAGTTAATTGCCCTGCGTCAACCGCGGTGTTAAGGAAAAAAGCAAGCTCGCGCACCTACCACCACTGTAAGTCAACTTCAAACTTGATTCATCAAGATAACGGATCACTTGCAATAGTTGGGTTGTTAAAATCATGGATATCATTCTCGGCCTAAACCAAAAAGCTCACTTCGCAAAGCATGACGCTTGTCAAAGGCTACAAACATACACCGTCTAACCATGCTTGAGCATCATTTCCTAGATGCTCGCCAGCGAATGCAAGGAAAGGAAAAGATTATTATGCCTACTCAAGGTGGAAAGGCATCCCAAACGCCGGTCTCGCTAAAATACAACTTGTGAACATCTACGCCGCGCTGGCACTAAGCATAGGCTGCGCAACCTTGGTGACTTGGTTGCCAGCCCGGATGATTGGGTTGCCTTGCTCATCCTTGACGATGTTGACCTCCTTATTCTCCTTTTGAGCGCGCTTCCAGATCTCGACCTCGCATCCACCACGGATGACACCGACCCTCATAGTGGAGAGCAGGTTGTGGGCGGCGTTGGAGTGGAAGTAGACACCTCCGTTGAACATGGCAGTAGCGTCCTTGCCAATGCCGCTCTTGATCAGGGTCTTACCACCGGGATGCTCGTTGATGAAATCGGTCACATCATGGACAACACCGGCAACAGCGATCAGGCCACGGCCGTTCTTGGCCTGCTCAACGTAGTCGTCCCACTCAATGACAGGAAGCTGCTCAAGAGGTACACCCCAGTCGAGCTTGGCGCGCTTCTGGTCAATCTTCTTCTGGAGCTGCTGAACACGGCCCTTTTCGATCTCGTTGGCACGGAACTGCTTGAGGTTGGAGGCGAGGCCGAGTTTGGACCACAGCCAGATGGACCACTTGGTGGGGTCGTACTGGTGCCACTCAATAGCGTTGCGGTAGTCGGAGGGGAACTCGTGGTGGAAGTTGTGGTAGCCCTCACCGAGAGTGACGAGTGCAGTGATGACGTGGTCCCTGGGGCTGTTGCGGTCGTCAAAGGGCTGATCACCGAGCCAGTGAGCAAGAGAGTTGACGCAAAAGGTGGCCTGCTGGACGAAGAAGATGCGGAGGATGCCAGCGTAGATAAAGCCGCCCTTCCAGTCGTTCCACAAAAGTCCAGCGACAGCAGAGGGGAAGATTAGACCCATGAAGATGACGGCCTTGATGTAGTGCTTGTGCTGCCAGACGACGACGGGGTCTTCGTTCAGGTCGGTGATGTCGGTACGGCCGATGCGCTTGGGGTTCTGCTTCATGATCATCCAGCCCAGATGGCTGTAGAGAAGTCCCTTGCGAACGCTGTAAGGGTCCTTGTTGGTGTCGGTGTAGCGGTGGTGGGCACGGTGGTCACGGCTCCACCAGCGGATGGAGCCCTCAACAGCGCCGGCGCCGACGAGAGCGAGGAAGACGCTCAGTGGCAGCGAGGCATTGTACGATTTGTGTGCCCAGAGACGATGGTAGCCAGCTGTAATGCCGAGACCAGTCCAGAAGTAGTATACAACGGCCCAAAGGGCAGTCTGCCATTTCAGCGGTGTGAAACAGGCCGCGACGCAGCCGGCGAGAGGGATACCGATGATGAAGGTAACCTTTAGCAGTTTGTTAGCAGCCGTATTATGTCCGTTTACAAACACGGGCCTGGACTTACGTTTAGCCAATTGACGTGCTTGTACCAGTTGGCCTTTGTGATGGGTGTCTCGGTAATGTGTGGCTTCTTGGGGTCGTATTTCGGGTTACGGTTTGGCTCCGAGGTGCTGGCCATGGGAGAGGGCTGCTTGACGTATTCGGGATCCACGGCCATCATGCCAGCAGTAGGTTGGTGGGAAGGCATGCTGATGGTGTAAGGATGAGATTGTAGGGGAAAACGAAGGCTAAGTGCAGATTCGAGGGGGGTCGTAGAAGCGACTAGTGGCCCCAAGAAAAATTACTGAGCTCCGGGCAGCCTCGGGTCGGTGAGGAACAAAGCTCCGACGAGGATGGAAAGCTTCACCACGTTCGAGTGAACGACGAGGTAGAAGGGGGGTGGGAGGAGCAGTAGAGGATGGACGAGGTAGCAGAGACGGGCGGCAGGAGAGTTAATAAGGCGGCGACAATGCTGGGTTTCCCAACACTATGCGGGCCATTAGGCGAGCTTGGGACCTTGCATGGAGCCCTGGAGTCGCTCGAGAAGCATCAATCGCCATAACCTTTGTCATATGCGGCCTAGTGCCAAAGGACACGACGCCGTCTCAGGGTCCCGCGCGAGAAAATTTCGGACCTAGCTCCCAAAACCGTGTTGATCTCGCCATCAAAACGATGCGGGTGGCGGTGCGAACATGTCTTTTCCCCAGATTCTGAGCAATCGCAGGCCCTCTCGCACTACACTCGGCCAAATCACCACGCCCGCTCGCCCGCTACGTTTCCACTCCAGCCATGCCACCAGTGAAAGAGCGGTCTGATGCAAAAAAAAATTATTACTGGCCTCGGTGGGTGCTGGGTGGGCGTCGAAAGCTTCACGCCGTGGTGATTCCAGTCTCGTCATCAATCGCTTGCTAGCTGTCCTCTTCGGCCGCCAAACCCCACTCGACCAACACGCCACATTGACTGGGTGTGTGAGCCGGCCCAAATCGCAAACACGCGTCGGCCTGCTTCGCGCTGGAAAAAAAGTTGTTGACATGCGCTACCGTGGTTATTCTGCACCCTTACGTATGTCGGCTGGGTATTACAGCCCGCCAACCGTCACAGTCACAGCCTGGAGGTTGGGGAACTTGGGCCTTGGACACAATGCTTCCGATGCGGTGGCAAAAATGCTCGCCTAGCAGAGACACACAGTGGAGTCGACTGTGTCCATGACTCTCAAATGTACATGGGAAGATTCGCCCAAGGTACAGACGCGGCAACGTTGAAGCGTCTTCCGCTTGGTGCCACATAGCCGGCACCTGGCACGGCTGGCCTTTGAATTCTGGTGCGCTTCGCAAGCTTCTCTCCATTGGGCGTCGCGCTTCCCAACACCTGCTGCCTTATCCCCGCGCATATCAGCCATAATGTTGAGATGGATGCACCACTGTACGAATGACGGCATCCTTATCTACATTGTCTCACAATCAAACCATCCATCGCTGTGCCTTGTTTGACCACCACGCATCGAGAGCGCCCATTGCTACAGGAACGGGACTGTACGTGCTACAGGAACAGACTGCGGGTAGGGCTGAGTGGCAAGCTCGGGACTTTGTTGGTGCCGGCTTGCGAGCTTCGAAGAGCTGACATTGCCTCATTGGCTTGCCATAATCTCAGCGACTAACACCACACGCTTCCAGACAAATGTGGTGTCATGCCTGCCTTGGTTGGCACATGTTTTCCTGCTGGTGTAATCACGTGCCACTTACCCCACATAGTATCGCAGTCTGAGACTGCATCCATATCCAAAACCACCACCAGCACACGACATGCTCAGAATAAACATGGTCTTTGTTGTCTTGCATGACTTCACCGTGGTGTGAAGATGCGCTGACAGCTGAGGGGTTAGGTGCGCTCTACTATGCTAGGGCAACTATCATCGCCAACTAGGATTTTCTCCTCTGTGAACGTCGTGAGCATGACCATTGAAGTAGTCGCATGGGAAGAGAGACTGGCTCTCCCTAAATCAGCTACCCAGATGCTTTCACAGGTACATGTACAGTATGGAACCGAAGGCTAACAATCCACACGTGATTACAAGGCTCCGATGACCGGTCCGGCAGCCGTCCGGGTTCATACAACACAACGCGACGCGGCTTTCACCCCAGAATTGCTGCGCAAAGTACCGCTTCCTCGGTATCCGGCGAACAGCATGTTCAGCACACCTTCAGCATCAGATCTAGATGCAATTTACCTCCATCATGGGGTGGGATGCATCTCCTGCAACATTTCCCGCTCTCTATCGTCGGAGAGGACCGACCGCCCAGTGCGTTTTGGCCCGCCACCGACCAATCACGTACTTGCATGCTATCAGTACAGACGATCGTTTTAGCACATACGCGGGTGTCGCCTTCCTGGTACTGCGAAATGCGCACCTTAGCAACGATTCTGCCGTGGAGAAGACTAATTACTCCCGGCCGCCCACGACTATCATCGGCCAGCTCCAATCTCTAGCGGTCCGTGAGTGGCCTTGGGACCTGAGCTAAGACCTTGTCCGCAAGGAATTGTGTATCGTGAATGATAAAACTTATTCCCCACATATCCTATATAGAATGAAGGCGTAGCTCATTCGGTTCAAGTCGTCCCTCTGCTGCTCAACACACCGACCAAACCTCCTGCCTAGACCGGGTTTGCTATCGTCACGTCGTTTCCTCCATATACCGAATTTGTTATCGCAACCACGAATCAGAGCGAGTCTATCAGTGGCGAGTAGCATTGCACGCGACCAAATTCTTGTTCCAGTCCAGCCATTGCCAGCATCCACCATAGAAGAGGCTGCTTGAAGCAGTCACATCCTGCTCTGCAGTGAACCTGTGCAATTGACGCAAGGGATCTATGGCCAACATGTCAGACACGATCGGACCAGACCATTCGCCAAAGCGTAGCTTTGGAGAGAAGATACGGCGCGCCGCGAAGGCCTTCACCACAAAGTATGGCATTTTTCCAATTCCACGGATCAGATTCTAACAACAAAAACAGAGATGGGTTGGTTGGCACATACGACTATGCCTTTCTTTTCCGGCCAAACTTGCCCTTTATGAAGAAGGAACGCAGAGCAGCTCCTTTCTTCGGCCTGAATGACCGCATGCCCATCCTACTAGCTCTTCTCCTTGGATTCCAGCATGCACTCGCCATGTTAGCAGGTGTCATCACACCTCCCATTATCCTCGCCAATTCCGCAAACTTGAGTTCGGACCAGCAGCGCTATCTCGTTTCCACTTCGCTTGTAGTCTGTGGCATCTTGTCCTCTATCCAGATTACGCGTTTTCACATCTGGAAGACTCCCTACTATATCGGTACTGGTCTGATTTCCGTGGTTGGCACATCCTTTGCAACTATTCCTGTGGCGACTGGTGCGCTGAGCCAGATGTACGCAACGGGGTTCTGTCCAACGGCTGCTGATGGCACAAAGCTTCCCTGCCCAGACGGCTACGGTGCTATCCTGGGTACATGCGCTGTATGTGCCTTGCTCGAAATTGGCATGTCCTTTACCAGCCCACGTCTTCTGAAGAGGATATTTCCCCCCCTGGTCACTGGTCCTACGGTTTTGCTCATTGGTGTCAAGCTCGTAACTACAGGCTTCCAAAACTGGGCTGGTGGCTCTGGAGACTGCCAATCCCGTCCCGAGTCTGGCCTCTTCCGTCTGTGTCCCAACATCAACGCACCTCACGCCCTTCCTTGGGGCAGCGCCGAATTCATAGGTCTTGGTTTCAGCGTCTTCATCACCATCATCATCTGCGAACGTTTCGGCGCACCAATTATGAAGTCCACTGCTGTTGTCATTGGTCTTCTAGTCGGATGCATCATCGCAGGCGCCACAGGGTACTTTGACAAGTCCACCATTGACGCCGCACCAGCTGCATCCTTCATCTGGGTCAACACCTTCAAGCTCACCGTCTACGGGCCGATTGTACTACCCCTTCTGGCTGTATACATGGTCTGCGCTATGGAAGCCATTGGCGACATAACAGCCACGTGCGATGTCTCGCGTCTCGAAGTGGACGGAGAACTGTTTGATTCACGCATTCAGGGCGGTGTGCTCGCAGACGGCCTCAACGGTATGATTGCCGCTCTCTGCACAATCACGCCCATGTCCACATTCGCACAGAACAATGGCGTGATTGCTCTAACACGGTGTGCAAACCGTAAAGCGGGATACGCCTGCTGCTTCTGGCTGATCATAATGGGCATCTTTGCCAAGTTTGCTGCTGCCCTCGTTGCCATTCCATCTGCCGTTTTGGGCGGCATGACGACTTTCCTCTTCAGCGCCGTCACAGTCAGCGGTATCCGCATCATCAGCACCATGCCCTTTACCCGACGAAACCGCTTCATCCTCACGGCCGGCTTCACACTCGGTTTCGGCGCTACCATGGTTCCAGACTGGTTTGCCCACGTCTTCACCTACGACGGGCCCAACATGGCGCTTCTTGGCTTCTACAACGCCATCGTCCTCATCCTGGAAACCGGCTTCGCCGTCGTCGCCTTTGTAAACATTATCCTGAACCTGATTCTCCCAGAGGAGATTGAGGACGAGGAGACGCCCGAGTTGACTGCGAATGAGGTTGATGAGCCGCAGGATAAGGAAGAGTGGGCGAGGATTAGGAAGGGCGCTGCGGATGTGGAGGGAAGACCGAGTTCGGAGATTACGCCTAGTAAAGCTGCTTAGGATATCTTTTCGTTTCTTTTCCTTTTTAAAAAACAAGCAGCTGTTGTGTCTTTTGTTTAGCAAATAAAATATGGGGGTTTGCACATTAGCTTATGATTCTCACTGAATTGGGTAGAGCATTATACCCCAATTTCTCTTCATCAAAGAACAAACTGCCATCATCTCTACATACAGCCGCATATTCCCATCCGACCTCTCCCATCGTTCTAACTCTCATTCATCATCCCGCAGACTTACCTCACAACCCCAACATGCACCACGAACCCACTCCCCTCGCTCAACCCCTCGCTCAGCAACGCATCTGGCACGCGCCAAACCCAAAACTTGCGGTGAAAGCTCGTCAGCCAGGCCTCAAACACATGCGGACTGCGTAGTTGCTGTGCGACAAGGCAGAGTGTTTGCTTGTCTTGGGCGTCACCGAGTTTACACAGGGCAGCACAGGTGCTATTCAGTGGTTCGATGAGGGCCTCGTTGTAGATGCAGTCACAGGCAATGACCAAATCCACGGGTGGGAGATTAGCTACCGAGTCTGTTTCCCAGTCTAGGGCTTGAATGAGGATTTTATCGTCTGGAGTAGTAGCAGTAGTCTTTGCACTCGCTGCGGTACTGTTGGTTTTTTTGTTGCTACTCTTACTCGTCTTACCCTTGCCTTTGCGCTGCCGAGGAGAAGACAACACAGTGTCGAGGTTCTCGGCGATGTTCTGACGGAGCAGTTTGAGCACGTAGGTTTGGTCGGTCGCGGTGTATCGGTGGACTTTTGGGGCGAGGGAGAGGGCGACGATGCCGGAGACGCCGGCGCCGAGCTCGAGGATGGTGGATTGGGGGTGGAGGAGTGAGGAGGTGAAGAGGAAGTTTGTGGGCGAGGAGATCCAGGTAGAGAAGAGGGGGGTTACTTTCCATACTACTGTTTTGGGGTGTTAGTCGATTTGATAAATGGTAGTCGTATATAGATGGATGGATTGTTGGGCTATCTACAGAGGTTTGTCTTGGTTTCGGATGTATGCATGTTATCACACATGGTCATGCTAAGCCTCAACGGAATCGTAGTGTGGCTGGTTGTGATTCCAAGAAAAGCCAAGGCATAGCTGAGGTTGGGCAAGTATGTAGGCCAAGCACAGCTGAAAATGGGGAAAGTCTGGGGCATGGCACGACCCCGTTCATTCAGACGGGGCAAAGTTTACATACCTGCGCCTGTAGTTCCCGCCTTGCGATCCGAAGTTAGAAGCCCCCTCGACTGATGGATTACTAGGTCATGACCCGCCACGCTGACCTCCAAGGTTGCAGCCTGGGAGTCGATGAAGCCGAGCGACTGAGAGGGTATGGCTTGTGAGAAGATGATGAAGGCCTCTGCGTGATTTGATGAGCAAGTCTACCCAACATGGCCGGTGTCTTGCCTGAGGAGGAGTTGCATTGTGGCGAACGAATGGCGAGGACAAAGGAATGCATCGAGCCGAGGGCCAGTATAAGGTTGTGATTCGGTGCATCTGCTCGAGGTACTCTTACACACCTTCTTCAGGGTCCACGACCGGCTCTGACCCCAGTATCTCTGTGAGAGTGGGCATCATGGCGAACTGTCAGATGGACGTGGCGCAGGCTGGCCCGTTCGATGTCTCTGGCCTTGGGCGGATCGTGTGCTTGGATGCCGCGCCCACTACAGGAAGTCTCGGAAGCCTGTCAGTATGATGACGGGCTCATCAATCCGCGACGGTGCAGAAGCAAGACAGGGTAATATGGACGATACAGGAGGCTGACAGGATGGCACGACCTGGCTGAGCTTGCCATGTCTGATGCGCTGTCGATCCTCAATCGCATCCTGTTCGTCAAAAGGAAAAGAAGTGGAGGGGGTGCGGCTAGCCCCGGTCGCGCTCGACGCAGGAGTAGCCCAGAGCCCAGAGCTTGCTGGTGGCTGTGAGGTCATTGCCCCAAGAAGCTCGGCCGCCCGCCCAGCAACAGGCACGTTGGATTTAGCGACGGTGAGCATAACAAGCCGCAGCTCCCCCAGCACCCCCCCAACCTCATCACATCCGCCATTCTCCGCTGGCGTCGATAACCTTTTACCTGTGTCTTGTACTTGCTCTGCTTGCGATACCCTTTTCCCTCTACTTAGATAGCCGCACTTTGACCGCCTCGCAGCACAGCTCCCGCCCCCGAGCCGCCATCATGGTGCAAGATCTCAAGAAGCTGATGCCCCAGGCGAAGACATACAGGTCGGGGCCGTACACATGCGAAGTCCCCAATGCAGAGAAGGTCGAGGGCGAGACGATACCACGCCGCAATCTCGCGGCCAAAGATGGGCTCCTCATGAAGCCCCACGACAATGTCGAGACCCTGTACGATGTCCTGCGACACGCGGCAGCCAAGTTTGGCAATGCAAAGGCTGTGGGTGCGCGCCGTATTGTCAACATACACGAGGAGACGAAGAAGATCAAGAAGATGGTCGATGGCAAGGAGCAAGAGGTAGACAAGAAGTGGCAGTACTTTGAGCTTAGCCCGTACAAGTACAAAAGCTTCGTCGAGTTTGAGAAGATGGCTCTTGCCGCAGGCTCAGGCCTTAGATCGCTCGGCTTTGAGCCCGCAGACAGGCTGCATCTGTTTGCCGCCACGAGCATGCAATGGCTGGCGTCTGCCCATGGTACGGAATTAGGTATAATGCACGCGGCAACTTGAGACTAACTTGTTCCAGGTGCCATCTCACAATCCATGGCCATTGTCACCGCATACGACACACTCGGCGAAGAGGGCCTCAAGCACTCGATGCTTCAGACCAACGCAAAAGTCATGTTCACAGACCCAGAGCTACTACCCAAGCTCGTGAACCCCATGAAAGAGGCCAAGGACGTGCAGGTGGTCGTTTACTGCACCAAGAACGACCCCAAGCAGAAAGACATCGACACCCTCACCCAGGCACACCCCCACCTCAAGGTCATAAGCTTCGACGAGCTGGTCCAGATGGGCGAGTCAGAACCAGCCGAACCCGTCCCTCCCAAGGCCGACGACCTGGCCTGCATCATGTACACATCTGGATCCACAGGCACACCCAAGGGTGTCATGATCAAGCACCGCAACGTCGTCTCTGCCAGTACGTATCCCAACATTCCTAGACCAAAAATATGCTAACAGCATCCCCAGTCGCTGGTGTCGATGTCATAGTAGGCAAGTATCTCGGTCCCGGAGACGTTCTCATCACCTACTTGCCCGCCGCACATATCCTCGAATTCGTCTTCGAGAATGCCGTACTCTACTGGGGTGGCACCATGGGTTATGGAACCATCCGGACCCTCTCTGATGCATCTGTGCGAAACTGCGCTGGTGACATCCGCGAGCTGAAGCCTACCGTCATGGTCGGTGTTCCGCAGGTGTGGGAAACCATCAAGAAGGGCATCATCAACAAGGTCGAGGCCGGAGGTGCGATCAAGAGCAACATGTTCTGGGGTGCATATGCGGCCAAGGGCTTCCTCTTGGGCACAGGCCTTCCAGGCAGCGGCCTTCTCGACGCGATTGTCTTCAACAAGGTCAAGGAGGCTACCGGTGGCAGGCTCCGCATCTGCATGAACGGCGGTGGGCCGATTGCAAAGGAGACACAGCGCTTCATTTCCATTGCCATCACACCCATGATCAGCGGTTACGGCCTGACTGAGACGTGTGCCATGGGTGCTCTCATGGACCCCTTGGCCTGGAACGAGCACGCCTTGGGTGAGATGCCCGGCTCTGTCGAGATGAAGCTTGTGGACTTTGCCGATGCCGGCTACTTCGCCACTAATAACCCACCACAGGGTGAGATCTGGATTCGCGGTGGTGGTGTTGTAGATGGCTACCTGGACATGCCCGAGGAGACCAAGGAGAGCTTTACGGAAGATGGCTGGTTCAAGACTGGTGACGTTGGAGAGTTCAACGCCAACGGCGAGATCCGCATCATCGACCGCAAGAAGAACCTTGTCAAGACGCTTGCTGGCGAGTACATTGCTCTCGAGAAGCTTGAATCGGTCTACCGTTCTGCGCCCATTGTAGCTAACATCTGCGTCTACGCGGCCCAGGACCGACAGAAGCCTGTCGCCATCATCGTCCCCGCCGAGCCACAGCTTAAGAAGATTGCTGCGGCAGAGGGTGTCAGCGGGGATCATTTGGAAGAGCTTGTGCATGACAAGAAGATCAATTCTGCGGTGCTGAAGCAGCTGCAGCAGGCGGGTCAGAAGGGTGGGCTGGCAGCATTCGAGATGATCGAGGGTGTAGTGCTGGCAGACGAGGAATGGACGCCACAGAACGTGAGTTTTTTTTTCAAAATACCAGTCAGTGGATCAAACACGAAACTATGTACTAACAATAGCACAGGGTCTCACCACAGCTGCACAGAAGCTCAACCGCAAGGGCATCTTGGAGCATTACCAGAAGGAGGTTGACGCGGCCTACGGCAAATCGTCGTAGGGTCATGTGCTAGAAGAAGAGAGGTAGCCATGCAGCAGAGAAGATTGTCTGCTGCTCTGTCTGCCTCTCCTCCCCTACGATTGATGAAGGAAGTGTAAAGTTTGCAATTTGGGATTGGGGAAACTGATGTGTAATTTATATCCTTGTGTAGTTTGGCGTAGGTGGTCTCATGAGAGATTGTGCGTGTATGTAGGAGCGAATAGCAGTCGAAAACCCCAGCCGCTGTGTGTGGTTTGGTGTTTTATATTTCATTTTTCTCGCTTTGGAAGTCGCGTGGCCATGGCTGTGCGCGACAGGGGACTGCTGGATGAGGCGCTTGAGTGGTCTCGCAGATGCCACTTCTCCATGGTTTACTTACTTTGCCTGTCGCTTGAAAGTCTCGGAAGAAGAGCAAGTGGCTCAACGTGGTGACCGTGGCCGCGCCTCCAACTCCAACTCCAGCTCGATGCTGTCATCATACCGGGCTTGATGCGTCGTGTTCCTGCTTCTGGGGAATGAGGCGTCGATACGTTGAGCATAAGGCAGCCATCATGCAAGCTGGAGCATCTTCAGAGCTACACGCGACTGATGACCGTAGACTCTAGCCGCAGCATGTTGGAAGCGGGTGTGGGAGCGTGGTACGTGATACGTGGCTTGGGGACGTGTTGGGATGGAAGCCGGCCTGGATGTCGAAGAGGGCAGAGGGCGAGGAGGATGGGTCGCGGCGGCCTATAACTATAGCGCAATTGGACGTTACGGGGAATGTGTTGGAGCATAGTGCCGGCAGATTGATTGCGCATTGGCAGGGTAGCGTCTCAGTGTGCCGTGCGTGGTCTCCGACCTGTCATGGGTGCTGAGAGGTGTAAAGACGGACACGACTGTTGCCGTGCTCGCCGGTCGTAGAGCCATGTTCTTGGACTTGGACCTGAAGACCACGGGCGCCAGAAGACAGTGGCTGATGCCTGGCCATGCCAGGAGGGTGTGTGTGTGTGTGCTGCGGTGTGGAGCCGGCGTGCAGCACGACCGACGCGCAGAAAAGACACTGGGATGTAGGCTCTGGATCAGAACGCGGTCGGGGTCCAGTGGGTGGTTTTTACCATGGATGGGTTAGGCCAATCTGAGATCCAAGCCGCAGCCCGTTGGTGATGACGTTTGGGGGGCGAAGCAATGTTTCAGCATCGTACTGAGCGGGACAGCTGCAGGTCTTATCGTTGTTTGTTCGCGCCTGCCCCGACGTCGCGCGCGAATCTACCGTCCGAAGGCTTCGTCAGCGACGATCTGGGCTGGGGGGATGCAGCGCGGCCAAGGTCATGATTCCCCCCAGAGGTCGCATGCATCGTGGACAGCTTCACTGCGGCCAGCAACCCAGCAACCCAGCTACCCAGCGGCCACCGTCCAGCCCAGCGCCCGGACCGTGGACGAACTTGATCTGCAACCAGACTGCCCAGCTGCCCAGCTGCAATCTCACCACCGCTATCCGTAGCCGTATTGGCGCGATGCAGCTCTCGTGCTGGGCCGCCTCTCATTCGTCGGCCACCTGAGCCAGCCCCCCAGGATTGCGGTGTTGCCGTTTCTTCTCGTCACATCTCTCCCCCCAAGGGCGTCACAGTCTGCACATTCATTATTCTTCTTGGTGCTGGCTCCGTGTTCCCGTCGCATTGCCCAGTCGACAGACATGCAGCGTCGCCACGAGCCTGTGGCCGTCGCAGGGCGAGGTTATGCGCGCGCACCCCATCTTGCTTCCCATCTCTCGCTCTCTCTCTCGCTCGCTCTCTCTTTCTCTCCCGCCGTGACCCCTCGGTTACTAATTGCATCTAGCAGCACTTCACTCCTGTCCATGTTCCCGTGCACAGGCCACACCCACTAAGCCCAACTCGCTCGCAGAGTTGGGGCCATTCATTCTCAGGACATTCGCACGCTCGATTCTCCACTGCCATTCTGACTCTCATACCGCTGCCCGCCATCCTCGCCCAGACACCCCATCTGGCCATAACACACGCCGCCCGCTGAGTGTGCCGACGCCGCCGTCTTTGATCGCGCGCGCCGCTTCCTTTGTTGCCGCAGCCCTTGGCCAAAGTCGTCCTCCCTCCGAAGCCGCCTGGAGCCTCCCATCCCTCACCACCGTGCCTCACCTGCCGGCGCATTGCATGCAACCGCACACATACACGTCCCAAACCCTCTCTTCATGATAGCCCGTCGACTTGGCCCGCTTCGTGACGTCGTAGAGCCCTTGCTGTCGCTCTTGCTCGCCTTCGCACACCCTGCAACCACCCACGACAGCCTCTTTTCCTAGCCTGCCACAGCTCCCAGAGCCCTGCGAATCGCCAGCAATCACTCGCACTCGTCGACAGCTCCCACTGGATCGGTGCGGATTCGCCGTCGGTAGCCCTGCCCTCTCTGTTCGCGCGTTGGGCGTCATGCGATCCCGAGACCACAGAGCCTGAGCACCTACTACACGAACATACACACACGCACGCACACACACACACACACAGTCGAGCTTGCTTGCCAGATTATGACAGACGTCTCGGCGGTTCAGGCGTATGCTGACCATCAGCCGGCTCCCATCGCCCTCTACGCTGGCCCTCCACCACCCACCTTTGCCCACGCTTCACCTTCCCTGGATGGCCCCATCGAAGAGGAAGAGTCGTCGACGATAAAGTGCATCTGTGGCTACTCGGACGACGATGGCAACACGGTCTTGTGTGAAAAGTGCGATACGTGGCAGCACATTGTGTGCTACTACGAGTCGGCCCAGCACGTCCCCGATGTCCACGAGTGCGCAGACTGTCTCCCACGGCCCATCGACGCGAAGAGCGCTTCCGAGAAACAGCGTCTACGAAGAGAAGCCCACAGCATTGGCGAACGCAAGGGCAGACCGAAAGCACCTGCAAAGAACCCCAAGAAGCGTCCCAAGGATCCTCTGGGCTCAGTGCAACCCAACGGATGGCCGACGCCAGCAAACGGCGACCTACAATACGCCCCTGATCGCAAGAGCGGAAGCCCCCGAGACCAGCTGCCGCCGAACAAGCGTCCCAAGACGAGCCATCGCCCATCTGGATCGACTAGCCTCATCAGCCAGGCACCGGCTCTCGTCCCAACCTCACGAAAGCGAGGCGGATCCGTTATGCTCAACGGCCACAGCCCTATCAAATCTCCTACGAACCCAGAAGGCCCTATCGAGGACTACTCGTCCGAGTTCATGCACCTTTACCGACAGCCCGAGCCGCCTTCGGCCGAATCTAATTCATACACACGCATCGATGTCGCAAATGACATTGCCATGTGGCTGAAGGACCCGGAAGCCCTTGCCGAAGCAAGCGGAGGCAAGAAACCACAGGACATCTTCTCCCGCATTGATATCACCATACAGGAACTCGAAACGTCGACTGCACCAGAAATCGTGAAACAGACAGACATTGACTCGGCTATCTTAGCGCATGGCCTGCACCCTCAATGGCTCTTCATCATCGCCGACACACCCGTGCCAGACGGTGGCTACGTTGGAGAGCTCAAGGGTCTCATTGGACGAAAGGCGGATTACTACTCGGATCCATGCAACAGATGGGACTTATTACGACACCCCGAACCCTTTGTCTTCTTTCCTCCTCACCTACCTATATACATCGACACACGGCACGAAGGCAACATTCTCCGATATGCCAGGAGGAGCTGCAGTCCCAACATGTCCATGAAGATTCTAATCGACTCCAGTAACGACTACCACTTCTGCTTCTTAGCGACCCGCGAAATTAGCCCCGGTGAGGAACTCACGGTTGGTTGGGACATTGATTCGGAGGTGCAAAAGCAGCTGGCAAGAGTCGTTACCAACGGTGCAAAGGAGGGCTTTAGGAGGATACAACCGTGGGTATCTTGTGTTCTCGCCAACTTTGGAGGCTGCGCTTGCGACACATCTCAAGGCGGCGAGTGCCTTTTGGAGCGCGCGCGCCGTAACACGATTGCGGAGCCAAAACCCAGAAACAAGAAGATGAAGAAGTCACAAGTATCACCTATGAGCACAGGTCATGCGACCAACAGTCGTGCTGGGAGCGAGACGATGAATCGCGACACCATTGACGAAGACCAAATGGATGCCCGCTCTACGTCTGGCTCGCACAAATCAAGTAGCCGCGATATCACACCAGCAACCCACTTCTCGCTGGACGGCGACAAATTATCGGAAAGAGAAAAGAGGAAGATCCAGCACCAGGAACTCTTATTCCAAAAGCTCGACCACGATGAGCACAAGGGCAAGCGGAAACGGAACAGCGCTGGTTCAACGCTCAACACACCGAGCGTCTCGTCGTCGGTAAGAAACTCCCATGTTTTTTTCTCTCTCATTCCCGGCTAATGCAATTATACAGAGACGATTTGGACAGCCCGAGCCTTCGCCCTCAGTCCGTCACCGCGAACACAGCCACGGTGTTGCACGCAAAACTTCGGGCAGCTCGACAAAGACTAACGGGCGTGCTGCGCCTAGGCCGAAACCAGTCTACATGGACGCATCGACCCAGACGACCAAAGACAACAATTTCACATCACTGCCTTGCGGTCAACCGCGCCAAATGAGACCCCCACTCTCGTTCAAGCGCAAGCTTCTGCAACAAGCTCAGGAGGATAAATTGCAGCGCGAGCGAATGCGGTCAACATCGGTCAAGGTGGAGATTAGGTCGCCCGCTCTCAAGGACGTATCATCGAGCAGGCCTTCTCCATTGCCGCCATCTCCACCACTCGAGGAACCTTCGGCAATGGATATTTCCACAGAGCCGGTGTCTGATACTAGGCATAAAGAGCTCACGCCCGAAAAAGAACCCACACCAGAACCTACCGCTAACGTGGAGATGAGCGATGCTGAGATGACAGATCCCAAGCCCTCGGAACCGTTGAAACCCGAAGAGCTACCCGACGCACCCGAACCGGAGACGCCCCGGGAAGCTTCACATCCGCCCACACAACCGCCTGCTCCACCGTGGTCATCAGCAATCCTAAGCGACTCATCACCCAAATCGCCCAAGTCTGCACCAGATCATCCGTTCAAGTCTGTAGATCTCAATGTTGAGACGCCGGGGAGGCAAGAATTGGTCACGACCGACAACAACCGTGCGGTCACCCCTGGGTCGACATCTGGTGCCATCAGCGAGAGTACTATCGCACGCTCCCCAACCATGACAGCCATTGCCTCGCCTTTCTCACCTGCCGTGAACAATGCCCTCAAGCAACCGCCGGCACGCAAGAAGCTCAGTCTGAGCGATTATACCAACCGCAACAGGCGAACCAAGTTGGCGCAAACACAGTCAACAGGATCATCTGGCTCCATACCATTGGCTCAATCCCAATCTACGAGCTCTCCAACATTGTCGGCAGCCAGCCTGCCAAACAACAACTCACCACCGCCCAAGGCGGCTGAACCAATCCTACCACCAGTCGCAGAGGAAGCGAAGCCAGCAGAGGTGTCGGTCGCGCCAACAATAGCAACCACATCAGCCTCAACATGAGCTAGTACGATTCACGATTTGATTCCCCGGCTCTTGTTGATTCCTGAAATGCGAAATCTGTTACGGGGCCGCAGGGCGGGTTACCTGTATATCCATTTCCTCTTCCTTTCTTTTTCAAGGTTTTCTGGGAGTGTATAACAACATGTAATGAAATGCAAGTGTCGAATGAACGAACCTTTTTTTTCGCTTTCTTCCAATCTTCCTTTCCTCCCACCTTGTTTCTTCTTCTTGTTCTCGTTGTTTCTTTCTTTCGTTCATCCTCAAACCTTTTTCCTTTTACGACGACTTGAAGTGTTCGGTCGACTGTTTATCTTTTTGAGCCTTTTTTCTTTTTCCTTTTTACCATGTGGTGTTTGTTAGCCTGATGGATGGGCGGGAACATGGGAAATCTTCTGTGGGTGAGAGAAAGAGGGTAAAAGATTCAAAAGCAGGATATGAAAGACCATGGGGTTTTAGCTGCAATCTTTCTTGCGCGCGAGTTTTCTGGTTTCCTGGCGATGAATGAATGGATGGACGGATGGGGTTTGGGGTGATGGAGTGATGTGCGTGTTGGTGGGTTGGGCTGGTCTGGCTTGGTTGACCTCTTGTGATGAACAAAGTCTGCAAATGAAGAAAAAGGAAAATAAAACAGACAATACACGACCAGTTGAGGACAAGATGCGGAGCAGCAAGCAAGAGCCCTGTCTTTGCTAATCTCAATGATCTGGAGGGTATTTTTTTTTCCAATGGCCATGTTGAGTCGACGATGGAACGGAACGGAATGGTATGCTTGAACTTGAACCTGAACTTGAACTTGCCTTGCCTAGCCTTGACAAGCAAAGGAATAGTTTTCTTCTTCTTCCTGAGTAGGGAATGTAAGGATGGGGGAAGAGGGAGTGAGGGTTGCTGCTGCTGCTGCTGCTAAAGAGCTTAAGCGATGAAGATGATAGCAATAACAATAACAATACCAACATCAACACCGATTCACAAAGTGATCCAACTATTCTTTCTCCCAACCATGAAAGAAGGAAAAAGGGGATGAAGAAAGTTGAATTTGTTTTTGGGAGTGAGTGAGCATGGTAAGCAAGTGAATAATGTTAATCTTGGTAGGAGATGATTTTTTCTCTCTCTCTCTCTCGGGGAATGAATATACATGTATTTTGTGATATACTATAGACCAATCTACGTACAAGTCTTCTCTTACTCTCAACATCAACTCGACCATAGAAGAAGAAGAAGAGACACTAAACACAAGGCTCAAATCTTAAAAAAATCCTACCCATCCTTCTCCCCTTCCTTGACAGTAACTTCCTCCCACCTAGGCATCGTTGTACCCGAGACCACATCCACTTTGCTCCTACTACCTCCTTCCTTTTCCTTTTCTTCGCCTTCAACTTCACCTCCAGTCACCCCCACACTCACAATCGCCGTACTCGCCCTTCCTACCTCCGACGCTTCCATCTCCACAGGCCCACTACTCCCATTAACAAACAAGGGCTCCCTTCTATGCACCGATTCAAAATAACTCGGTATCGCATCGTCGTGTTGTTGTTGTTGTTGGAACGGGGATGTTGCAGCCTCTCGACCAAAAGTCGGCCCACGCCCGTATTTAGCTTCTTGATCTATGGACGCGAGACAATGTGGTGATGCGGAGCGGAGGGGGGAGCGAGGAGACGAGGAGATGGGAGTCGGGGTTGTTGTGTTTATCGGGGCGGCGAACGGCGACGTGTGCATGTGTTGATTGTGACGATGGTCGTGAGGTTGGTGGAGATGACTAGTGGGCGAGAGTTCAAAAGGGGCGGTTATGGGGATTAGTGGGAGCGTGTTATGGGAAGGAGGGGGAGGGGTGTATGCTGGGTGCCCCGTAGGACTGGACATGTCGTATTTGAGGGGTTGGTTGGTATGGGGCGCAAAGTAGGATGGCACTGGGGTACTGAAGTTTTGGCGTGTATAACTGTCATTACGGATTGGTCCGTGGTTGTACAGATGCTGTTGTGCCGTGGGTGGATCAGAGGTGGAAGGGGCTTGTTGCTGGTAGTGCTGATACACTCCTCCATTCGTAGCTTGAGCTGAATGACCACCGGCAGCAGGACTTGATGCCAACATTGTCATGGAACTATTATCTGGACTTAGACGACGCAAGGTTCCTGCTTTGCGGTTTACCTCTTCTTTCAAGCTCTTTGTACGGCCCCAGAAGAAGAGGAGGAGGGCGGCGAGGATGATGACGGAAAGGGCTCCTATGGCGATCCCGGCTATGGCGCCTGCAGAGAGGGCTTTCTTGTGTTTTGATGCAGAACCTACGAGGCCTGCTGTTGCCGAGCTGATGGGAAGGTTGCTTGGTAACGGGCTTTCGGCTGGAAAGGGCTCGCCTGGGTTGAGCATGTAGGCGCTGTTTAGCGCTAGCTGGTGTTGGTAGGCTACACTCGTTGATGCGTTTGGGTTGATGGCGCCAACCATGCCGTAGTTCAAACAGCTGCCGGGGGCGGAGCAATAGAAAAAGACTGGATTGGTGTCATTGATGCGGATGCGGTAGGTGGGTGGTGAGGTGAGGACGGTGTTGACTGCCTGGAAACCCGAGAAGAAGCCAACCTTGTTGGGGCCCGTCATCTCGTACGGGATACAGGGGAAGCCGTATTCGGCGCGAACGACGCTGTGGTTTAGTGGGTAAAAGTCGAATTCTATAATCTGGATCCGTCAGTAGAGCTTCATGAAGAAGGGATGAAAGAACGATGCATGTACTTACATCGCCGATATTAGCAACAGTACTGTCGGGCTTGAAAATATGGTCTGCTAGACCGACCTGGATGGTGTGTGTTTGTGCTGCAGCTAAACTTGCCGAGCTTGACTGAATTACCGTGACTACTGTAGTCGAAGTTATTGGTGCAAGACTATTACCGCCAGACGCAGTATTGCTCTGTGCCAGACATGTGGTAGAAAGCTGAGCACTCAAGAACAAGCTGAGGAGAATGGGAGGCAGCCAAGATGGTCCCCCACATGCTGGAAAAGTCATATTCGGGGTAATGGAGGTTTCCAAATGAGGTACTAGTCGACCTTCAGTATGGATACAAAAGTAGTGCGACGCCAAAAGAAGAGAGGAATTCGAAACCGATCAAGAAAAAAGGGCTGGGGCCAGAGGAAGTACTCAGCAGCACAACAAAACCGGTGTGGCGTGGCGGTGGCCATGCAAACAAGGACTCGAAAAGCGTGTGAAGCGATAAAACACATAAAGGAAAAAAGACGTTCTGGAATGCGTACCTGCACAAGGTGATTAACGTAAACGTGGCTGTGGGTTGGAAAAGGAGCCCCTCACTTGCTGTTCACTGTGCTGACTCTAGCCTTGGATCTGCTGCAACAAAGAAGACGAGAACTCGGTGACCTCATGTGGTCGCCGCGACAAAGACAGTCGTACAAAGCGCATCAGTTTCGAACGCCGACTGGTGTTTCATCTTGCAAATCCAAAAGCCTGGCGTTTGCAAAGAGTAATGTCACTTCATTGGTGGCAAGGCAGTCCTCCTTTTGAGCCACTGTTTACCACACTTGGATATTAGCAACGCGAACATATAGCAGCCAATCAATTTACAGACAGATCATACTCCATAGTACCCGAGCCAAGTGTGGGGGCGAAACCTTGTCCATGTGTGAGAAGCCCTTTCCGGCGTCACTATGCGAAATTGATCAAGACGAAACGAGTAGCGGCAGCACTTTTGAAAGTATTCGAATGTTTTTTGTTTTCCTGCTATTCACAGCTGAATCAAAGGAGCGGAGTGGCCCAACAAAGTTCACCATTATCATCATTAGATAGCCCGTGCTGGCTTGGTATAATCCGCTGTCGCTTGCATGAAATCATAAATTGGCAACAGCATCGCATCATCATAACTCCTTGTGGCATGATAGCCCAGTACACTTTCTTGGCTGGTAGGAGATTGGATCCGGTAGTATCGGCCATGCTGCACCTGCATCTTCGCCCACTTCATGCCGGGTTCTCTAGGTGCATGGGCTCAGGACTCTCAACCGAGACCTGGGTCTCCGAATCCAAAGGGGTCGTTGCTTGAGGAACTATTGGACCCGGAAACGTAGCCTGAGGATGCAGCGGAATGTTGCTTGCTAAAGGAAGCTGGGTTTGGTAACGGGTTCCAAACTGGGAACCCCTCTGGAGGCTGACTCTCACCTACTGGTTTACCACGAGCATAATCGACGAGGCTGCCATTGATGCCGGTAAGTGCCCAAGCAAAGACGGCGACATCGCGAATGCTCTGCATGAAGCTGTTTTGGAAGTCCAAAGAAGGTCCAGCCTGCACCATGGCAGGATGTCTAGCACCCAGGGGGTACTGAGGCATCTGCTGGGGGGCGGGATGGAACACGGGTTGTGTTGCCCAGGGAGCGGCGAAAATGCCGTTGTATTGCTGAGCAGGTTGAGCAACAGGAATGGTACCTGGCAGCATTGGACGAGCGCGACGTAGACACACGACCAGACCATCCGAGGTGCAAGAGATGACAGCTTCAAGTTCGATTGGTTCATCCCGGAATTCGGAGCGGGGCGAGCTCACGGACGACACGTCTGAGCGGGCCGCAGACCCACCGAACATGGCTCGATGGCTACCTGCACGGTTGTTGCCACGTCCCGAGTTTGGGCGAGTGGCAGACGACTCCTCACTGTCACCAGCGCGGTGATTTGGGTTCGAGTGCTGCCTGGAGCCAGGTGTGCCGTCGGAGGTGGAAGGGCCGCTGAGGCCTACACCACCCTCGAATTCATCATCGGAACCGGTAACATCGGTCATGATATCGTCCTCACTTTCGGCCTCGGACGAGGTAGTGTCAGGCCCTTCGTCGCGGGGATCGCGGAAGAAGAAGCGCATGTAAGCAATGGAGTCGTTGCCCTTGGCAGACTCGAGACAGCGAACTGCATCTTCAAGACAGTTTGGGGCAATGCAGTAGTAGAAGCTCTTTCCTTTCATGGCCTCTCCCGAAATACCAATAATCTGCTCAATACCGCTAGTGGCGTACATGACAGTCAAGGTACGCGTGAACCTATTGAGAAAGAGGGCAGCTCGTGGCTCGTGCGTCTGCTCCTCTGGGCCAAGGTCAAACTTGGAGGACAAATGCGATAACATGTGGTATCG
>Ga0265798_10001905_pt1 | contig 31356 bp, 18 predicted proteins | sample P3T30metagenome_FD_192430 | JGI IMG/M metagenome (GOLD analysis project Ga0265798, IMG submission 192430) | Plant litter microbial communities from East Loma Ridge, Irvine, California - P3 T30 | ecosystem: Environmental > Terrestrial > Plant litter > Unclassified | place: USA: California... | reverse complement strand
CAGCTTGATATTAACCTTACTACCATTGCGCACGGCCACTTCCTGGCTCACGAACCCCACGTAGGAGAACACGAGCGTGGTGCCGCCGGCTGGCAGGCTCAGGCTGTAGTTGCCCGCCACGTCGGTGGTGGTGCCGGCCGCCTGGTCTTTCACCCGCACGGTCACGCCGGGCAGCGGCGAGCCCTTCTGGTCAGTTACCTGGCCCGTTACGGGGGCATCCTGGGTGGGGGCGCCCAGCAGGCGCGCCGCGCAGGCCGGGCTGGCCCCGGTGGTGGCGGTCAGGGCCGCCAGCAGCAGCAGGCCGAGGAGCTGGTTGCGCGGCGCCGGGCGCCGTTTACGTTTGGTAGTCATTTTTTCAAATGGAGAGTGGGATAAAGGAGCGTAAGCGCAGCCAAGCAGCTACAGATGTGGGCGGACCCAACTACCTGGCGAACAGCCAGAAAGTAGCCACCCACGCCGGCTAGCTCAGAAAGGAAGAAGGAGACGCCAGCGGCGTAGTCGTCGCGCACCCGCAGCCGGGCCCGGCTGCGGGACGAGGTGGGAATCAGGGGTTGACCGCGGGCACATTTTTGGGCTGGTCGAAGGCACCGAGCGTCCAGCTATCGGCCCAGGTGAGGCGGGGCTGGTCGCCCTCAAAGGTGAGCGGCAGCCAGATGTAGCCGCCCTCGATGGGGTTCTTGGGCGTCCAGCGGTCGGCCATAAAAACAAAGGCGTCCTTCTTACCCGCTACGGGCAGAATGTAGGTGCTCTGCGAGCGGAACGTGCTGTCGGCCAGCGGCCCTACGGCGGGGTTGGCCAGCGGCTGCCACGGTCCCCACATGGAGCTGGCCACAAACGAGCGCGCCGCGTTGGGGGCCCAGCCGGTGCAGCCCGAGGTAATGAGGTAGTACTTGCCGCCCTTTTTGCAGATGGCGGGGGCCTCGTTGTGGCCAGCCGGGGCGATGGTGTTCCACTTGCCGGTGAAGCCCTGGTAGTCGCTGGTCAGCTCGGCTACGTGCAGCGTGAGGTTGTCTTCGGAGGAGTGGATGTGGTAGGCCTTGCCATCGTCATCGACAAATACCGTCATGTCGCGGGCCATCTGGCCCTGCTTGAAATCGCGCCGGATGAAGAGGCCATCGGCCACGGCCTGCCGCCACTCGGGCGTCCACCATGTCAGGTTTTGCTCGCCGGGCACGGGCTGCTTGCGGGCTTCGGCAAAGCCCATCGGCCACTGCCCCGCGCCGGGCCGGAAGGAGCGCACGTACTTGTAGGGCCCGGTGGCCTTGCGGCTCACGGCCACGGCGGTGCGGGCCGCGTCGTAGCCCTGCCCCTTCAGCTCCAGGTGAAACCACATCACGTACTGGCCGGTCTGTTTGTTGAAGACTACCTTGGGCCGCTCCAGCACGCAGCCCTGCTCGATTTCGGAGCCCGAGCCGGCCGGGGCTACGGCCAGGGCAATACCCTCGTCGGTCCAGTTGTAGAGGTCCTTGGACGAGTAGCAATGCACGCCCACCTGGGCGCTGTTGCCGGCGGGGCCAGCCACCTTGTGCTCGCCAAACAGGTAGTAACGCCCGTGGTCGAAGAGGGCGCCCGCGCCGTGGGCATTCAGGTGGGTGCCGTGATTGTCGGGCAGCGTCGCGCCGGGCCGAAACGCCGTGGCCCGCTGCGCCTGGGCGGCGGTGGTCAGCAGGGCAAGCAGCAACACGGGCAGAAATATCCGCTTCATATACATACGGGTGGGAATGGGAGTAGCGCAGCCGGCCAGCGGGCCGAAACCGGGTACTTATTGGGCGAGGCCACCCGGCGGATACCGGGGCCAAAACAGAAGCGGGAGCGTTCGAGACGGCGCGGCGGAGAGCAGCGGCGGCCGGGCTTTTGGGCGTGATTACCCAGGTAAGAACTGGATGAGCCTCAGGCCATTCGATGAAGCAAAATTAGCCCAGCCTACCCAGCTTACCGGGGGACATTTCGGGCAAAAAAGTGCCGTATATCAACTAATTGTGAACTGAAAAAGCCACTGACCAGGTAGTTCATCATTTTTACATAACCTTGTTTTGCAAATACTTACCCTACGCAGCAGGGGGCTATAAATCAGCTATTGCGGGAAATAAACGGTGGAGCTGGCGGCGAGCCGCGTGGCTATTTTGCAGCGTAATGGCTACCCGCGCCGGTGGCCGCCTTTGCCCGGCCCACCGCCCGGCCATTGGCGCCCACCGGCGCGTTGCCGCTCTCCCACCCACCGCCCCATGCCCGTCGTTTTTCGCTTATTCATTTTACTCCTGCTGCTGGGGCTGGCCTCGGCCGGCCGGGCGCAGGACGCGGCCCCCGGCGAGTTCCGTTTCGAGCACCTAACCGTGGACGAGGGCCTCTCGCACAGCGACGCGATGGCCGTGGCCCAGGACCGCGCCGGCTTCATTTGGGTGGGCACCAACCACGGCCTCGACCGCTACGATGGCTACGAGCTGCGGCCCTACCGGCTGCCGGCCACGGCCAGCGGCGACGTGGCCAGCAACCGCATCAAGACGCTGCACCTCGCCCCCGATGGCCGCCTCTGGGTGGGCACCGAGCGCAGCGGCCTGGGCCGCTACGACGCCGCCACCGACCGCCTCGTGCTGCTGGCCGCCCAGCCCGCGCCGCCCACCGCCCGACCGCTATTGCGCAAGCTGGCCGCCCAAACCGTGCTGGCCCTGGCCACCGATAAGAAGGGCCAGCTCTGGGTCGGCACCGCCGAAGGGGGCTTGTTCCGGCTGCGCTTCGACGGGCGGGGCGGCCTGGCCGAGCTGCGGCAGGTGCCGCTCCCGGCCGCGGCCGCGGGCGAGGGCCAGGTGTCGAGCCTGGCCGCCGATGCCGAGGGCAAGGTGTGGGTGGGCACCTTCAACTACGGGCTGCGGGTGGTGCGCCCCGACGCGCCTACCCTGGCCGCCGAGCCCACCGCCATCACCGAGGGCGTGCGGGCGCTGCACCTCGACTGGCGCGGTGACCTCTGGCTGGGCCTCGACCAGCAGGTGCTGTGGGTGAGCGCCGCCAACCGCCGCACGGTGCGCGAGCTGGCGGCCCACCCCCAGCCGCAAGCGTATCCGCAGCTGCAAGCACTGCGGCTCGACTCGTTTGGCCGGCTTTGGGTGGGCACTATCTATGGCCTCTACATCTGGGAGGCGGCCACGGCCACCGGGCTGGCCCCGCCGCTGCGCCCGGCCCCTACCCTGCTGCTGCCCCAGGACGACGAGCCGGCGGGCATCAACTCGGAGCGGGTGCATCAGATTTTTGAGGACCGCACGCAGGTGATGTGGCTGTGCGCCTCGGCCGGCGGCCTCAACCGGGTGAATCTGCGCCGCAAGCCCTTCGGCCGGCTGCGGCGGCAGCTGGCGGGCCAGGCCACGCGGCCCAACAACTACGTCAATGCCGTGTACAAGGAGGAGGCGACCAACACCCTCTGGCTGGGCACCCGCAACGGCGTGTCGGCCTACGACCTGGCCCGCAAAACCTACCGCAACTACCTCAACGAGGCCAATACCGGCGTGACGCGCGGCGTGGATGTGTCGGCCATTTGCCAGACCCACGATGGGGCGCTGTGGTTTGGCACCCGCAGCCGGGGGCTGGTGCGCCTCACGCGCGGGCCGGGCCGCGAGCAGCTCACCACCTTCGACCGCCTGCCCGACGGCCGCTACCTGAGCAGCGCCAGCATCGAGCGCCTGGCCGAGGACCAGTTTGGTACGCTCTGGGTCGCCACGTTCGACCAGGGCCTGCTGCGCTTCAGCCTGGCGGGGCAGCTGCTGGGCCGGTACGACAAGCAACGTACCGGCCTGCCCACCAACAACTTCACTTTTCTGCTTTTCGACCCGCAGCGCGACGTACTGTGGGCCAGCACCACCAACGCCGGCCTGCTCAAGCTGCGCGTCACGCCCGATTCGGTGCGGCTGCTGCGGCAGTTTCGGCACGTGCGGGGCGCGGCCGGGGGCCTGCGCGTGGACTACACCTGGCCGCTGCTGCTCGACCGCCGGGGCTCGCTCTGGATTGGCACCATCGGCGGCGGGCTGCACCAGCTCGGCCCCGGTGCTGGGGGCCGCGACACCATCCGCAGCTACCAGCAGTACCTGCCCGAAAGCGACGTCGAAAGCCTGCTCACCGACGACGACGGCCACCTCTGGATTGGCGGCACCGGCCTCTACCGCTTCGCGCCCGCCACCCACCAGTACGTGCGCTACGACGTGGCCGACGGCCTGCAAAGCAATGCCTTCAAAATCGGGGCCGCCGCCCGCGGGGCCGATGGCACGCTCTATTTCGGGGGCATTAATGGGGTGAGCTATTTCCAACCGGCCGCCATTCGGGCCAACCCCTACGCACCGGTGGTGCAGCTTACGGGGCTGCGCATAGCCAACCAGCCGGTGGCCGTGGGCCAGCCTTTCCACGGCCGCGTGGTGCTGAGCCGGCCCTTGTCGGAGATGCAGACGGTTACCATCAAGCCTTCGGAAAATGACTTTTTGGTGGAATTCGTGGGCCTGAACTATGCTAACCCACAGAAAAATCGCTACGCCTACCGCCTCGACGGCTACAACGCCGGCTGGGTGTACCCGGCCCCCGGCCAGCGCACCGCCAGCTTCGCCAACCTGCCGCCCGGCCACTACACCCTGCGCGTGAAGGCCAGCAACGGCGAAGGCGGCTGGAGCGCCCACCCCGCCCGCCTCGCCTTCGACGTGCTGGCCCCGTGGTACAAAACCGGCTGGGCCTACCTCGCCTACGCCCTGGCCCTGGCGGGCGCCATCGCCCTCTACCGCCGCTTCGAGATGAGCCAGCAAGAGCTTCAGAACAAACTGGTATTCGAGCAATTTCAGACGGAGAAGGAGAAGGAATTGACGAGCCTCAAGCTGGGCTTTTTCACCAACGTGAGCCACGAGCTGCGCACCCCGCTCACGCTGATACTGGGGCCGATGGAGGACATCATGCGCGGCCGCAGCCCGGCCGCCGACCTGCGCGGCAAGGTGCTGCTGATGCACCAGCAGGCCCGCAAGCTGCTGGATTTGGTCAACCAATTGCTCGATTTTCGCAAGGTGGAGTCGGGCCACGTGCCGCTGCGGGCCAGCCCCGGCGAGGCCGGGCGCTTCCTCACCGAGGTGTACGCCAGCTTCCAGCACCAGGCCCAGGAGCGCGGCATCGGCTACGAGCTTACGCTGCCCGCCGGGCCGGTTTCGCTCTATTTCGACCGCAGCAAGCTGGAGATTATTCTCACCAACCTGCTGGCCAATGCCTTCAAGTACACGCCCGCCGGCGGGCGCATCGAGCTGGCGGCGGCCGTGGTGGGCAGCGCCGGGGAGGTAGCCGGGTATCAGGGCGGCCAGCTCATGGACAATTACCTCAAGGTCAGCGTGAGTGATACTGGCGTGGGTATCCAGCCCCACGAGCTGGGCCGCATTTTTGACCCGTATTACCAGGCGGCTGCGACCAACACGCTGCGCATGAACGGCACCGGCATCGGGCTGGCGCTGGCCCGGCAGTTTGCCCAGCGCCACGGTGGCCAGCTCACCGTGGCGAGCACGCCGGCCGTGGGCACCACGTTTGAGCTGCGGCTGCCCTGCGGCCACCAGCACTTGCAGCCCGAAGACCTGCTGCCCGAAGACCTGGCCGCCGAGCCAGCGCCGCCCACCGCCGAGCTGCCGCCGGCTGAGGAAGCCCCGGCGGCCCCACCGCGCCCGGCCGCTGGCCCGCCGCGCCTGCTGGTGGTCGAAGACAACGACGAGGTGCGCCAGTACTTGTGCCAGATTTTTGAGGCCGACTACGAGGTGCTGACGGCCGAAGATGGCCTGGCGGGCTGGGAAATAGCCCTGGCTCAGCTCCCCGACCTCATTATTTCCGATGTGATGATGCCGCGCCTCGACGGCCTGGAACTGTGCCAGCGCCTCAAGCAGCACCCCAAAACGGCCCACATCCCGGTGCTGCTGCTCACGGCCCGCACCGCCGAAACCCACGAGCTGGAGGGCATCGGCATGGGCGCCGATGAGTACATAAGCAAGCCCTTCAACCCCGCCCTGCTCCACGCCAAGGCCGAGGGCCTGCTGCGCAACCGGCGCAAGCTGCACGAGTTTTACCAGCGTCGCATCCTGCTCCAGCCCACCGAGGTGGTAGTGCCCGACGCCGACCGCGCCTTCCTGGAGCAGGCCATGAGCATCGTGGAGCAGCACCTCGAAAACCCCGAGTTCAGCGTGCAGGCGCTGGGCAAGGAAATGGCCATGAGCCAGTCGGTTTTTTACCGCCGCATCAAGAGCCTCACCGGCCAGACGGCCGTGGAGTTTATCCGCGATGTGCGCCTGCGCCGCGCCGCCCAGCTGCTAGCTCAAACCACCCTGCGCGCCTCGGAAGTGGCGCTGAAAGTGGGCTTTGAGGATACCCGCTACTTCCGCCAGACTTTCCAGAAGCTCTACCAAATTACGCCCACCGAATACGCCCGGCAGCACCGCGCCCACGCCTGAAAAAGTCGCTTAACGCCTCATGTGGGCGGGCACGCTGGCCGTCCGTTCCACTGGCTGGCAGCGGGTGGCGGCGGCCGTTTCGGCCTGCCGCAGCAGGGTTTGGGCAAGGTGGACGAGTGCCTGCTGCTCGGCTTCCGTGGCCGCCAGAATGCGCTGCGCTTCCGCTACCAGTTGCGCACCCGGGTGCAGCTCCTTGCGCGCGAGCAGTGCCATCAGCCCGAACAAGGCAACGCCGGGCGCCAGCGCGCCCAGGGCAAACCACAGCCAGAACGAGCGGCCGTAGCTGCGGGCACAATAGCCGGTGAGTACTCCCGGCAGGCTCGCGGGCACGAGCAGGACGAGGAGCAATAATTCAGCTCTCATGGAGTACCGGCTCTTGCGTGGGGGGATGGGACACGGCCGGCGCGGCCTGGGGCATGTACGTGGGGCCGTTGTTCACGCCGTATTTCAGGATGGCCTTCACTTCCGCCATGTTTATCATGGGGAAGAACTTGGCGAAGAGCAGAAAGAGGGTGAAGAACAAGCCGAACGTGCCCACGTAGATGCCCACGTCGATGACGGTGGGCGAGAACATGGCCCAGCTCGACGGCAGGTAGTCGCGGTGCAGCGAGGTGACGATAATGACGAAGCGCTCGAACCACATCCCGATATTTACGATAATCGACAGCACGAACGTGGCCGGGATGCTGTACCGAATGCGCCGGAACCACACCAGCTGGGGCGAGATGACGTTGCAGGTCATCATCGACCAGTAGGCCCACCAGTACGGGCCCGTAGCGCGGTTGATGAAGGCATACTGCTCATACTCCACCTGCGAATACCAGGCAATGAAGAACTCCGTGATGTACGCGACCCCCACGATGGAGCCGGTCACCATCATGATTTTATTCATGAGGGCAATGTGCTCCAGCGTGATGTAGTCTTCCAGCTTGAAGACTACCCGCGTGATGAGCATCAGCGTGAGCACCATGGCAAAGCCGGAGAAAATAGCCCCCGCCACGAAGTAGGGCGGGAAGATGGTGGTGTGCCAGCCCGGCTCGATGGACGTGGCAAAGTCCATCGAGACAATGGTATGCACCGACAGCACCAGCGGGGTAGACACCCCGGCCAGAATCAGGGACACGGTTTCGTAGCGCGACCAGTCTTTGGCCGAGCCCCGCCACCCCATGCTGAGCAGGGAGTAGCATACTTTGGCAATCTTACCCTTGGCCCGGTCGCGAATGGTCGCAAAGTCCGGGACGAGGCCGGTGTACCAGAACACCAGCGACACCGTGAAATAGGTCGAAATGGCAAAAACGTCCCAGAGCAGCGGCGAATTGAAGTCTACCCACAATGAGCCAAAAGTATTCTGGAAGGGAAACATCCAGTAAGCCAGCCAGGGCCGCCCCATGTGCAGCACCGGGAACATGGCCGCGCAGATAACGGCGAAGATGGTCATGGCTTCCGCCGCCCGGTTGATGGAGGAGCGCCACTTCTGGCGGAACAGCAGCAGGACGGCGGAAATCAAGGTGCCGGCGTGGCCGATACCCACCCACCACACGAAGTTGGTGATGTCCCAGGCCCAGCCAACGGTTTTGTTGAGGCCCCACTCCCCGATGCCGTACCATACGGTGCGGTACACGGAGTAGAAAAAGACCCCCAACAGGGTCAAGGCAACGGCAAAGGCCCCGAGCCAGCGCGTGTTCGGCTGGGCTTCTACCTGGCGGCTGATGTCCTGGGTGATGTCGTGCAGCGTTTTGCCCCCGGTAACTAGCGGTTCGCGGATGGGTGAGACATGTTGCATAGATAGGTTCGGTTAAGTTGAGAATGAAGCGGAGCGAAGTGGCTAAGAGCGCCTGGCGTTTCGGTTGCGTGGGGGCCCCCACGGCCCGCCGGTGCTTGGGCCAGCGCCCCGGCGGTGGGCCGGGCGGTCCAGGTCAACGGCAGCATCTTTCACCCATTCCTGTACGCGGGCCGGGCCGGGTGGATACCCGGAAAACCGCCGCTAAAACACTGATTTATCAGCCGTAAGCCGCTGTGGTTCCCCGCTTTTTCGTCAGTACTTATCCGGATTGCTACGAGCCAGCGGGGTAAATTTGCCAAGTTCGCAGGCTGGTTGGCCGCCGACGGGCAGGGCGCCCTCCCCGACCAGGGGCACCGCCCTGCCCCGGCCGAGAAGCGGCCCGCCCGCCTGCCCCGCCCACGTTGCCCAGGCTACGCGGGTAGCACCGGCCGGGTGCTGACAAAAGGGGAAGTGGGCCACGCCAGTTTTTGATGTCCGGCTGGTCGCCGTTCTTTCCATGCGCCCAAGTACCGGCTTGAAATGGGAACGCACGAGGTCAGTTTTCTTGTTTTCCTCAGCCGCCCACTCAGCTTATGCTTTATTTCTCCGGCCCGCTGGCTGACGTCTTTTCTACTGACCTTTGCGTTAGTGGCGCGGTCAAACCTGCTCATCAAAAGTGCCTCTACGTGCTGACAAGGCACCTTAACACCTGATATGGATTTTCCTTCCAAACTGATTGAAAACGCGGTAGTTGAGCTGGCGCGCCTGCCTGGCATCGGCAAAAAAACCGCCCTGCGGCTGGCCCTGCACCTGCTCAAGGCCGAAAGCGACACCACCGCCAACCTGGCCGAGGCCCTGGCCAAGATGCGCTTCGACATCACCTATTGCCGCACCTGCCACAGCATTTCCGACTCGGAGGAATGCACCATCTGCGCCAATAAGCTGCGCGACCACGCCCAGGTGTGCGTGGTGGCCGACGTGCGCGACGTTATCGCTATCGAAAACACCGGCCAGTACCAGGGCGTGTACCACGTGCTGGGCGGCGTCATCTCGCCCATTGAGGGCATCGGCCCGGCCGACTTGCAGGTCGATTCCCTGGTGGCCCGCGCCGGGGCTGAGGACTCGGAAATCCGCGAAATCATCCTGGCCATCTCGCCCACGATGGAGGGCGACACCACGGCTTTCTACCTCTCGCGCCGCCTGCGCGACTTCGAGCATGTGCACATTAGCACCATCGCCCGCGGCATCCCGATGGGCGGCGAGCTCGAATACGCCGACGAAATCACGCTCGGCCGCAGCATCGTGGAGCGCCAGCGCCAGGCGCGCTAGCTGGCTGGCAGCTAGCGCAGCAATTCATTTTTAGCCCGTGGCTTGGTTCGGTTTTGGCCGGCCCGGCCGCGGGCTTTTTCGTAGCTAAGGCGCTTCGCCGCCGATATTGCCACCATGAATAAAGCCACGCTCAGCACCTGGCTCCGGCGGGCGGGGCTCATGCACTTGGCCGATGGGGCGCGCTTCCGACTGCTGCAAGTGCGGCACCGCGCCGAAAACCAGCGCTTTCGGGCCGCCCACCCCGGCGTGGCGCTGCCGCCCGACTACCTCATGTACGAGTCGTTTCGGCTCAGCTACCGCAGCTACTATGAGGGTGGCCGCGAGACGGCCGAGTGGGTGCGCGACCAGCTGGCGCCCTACACCAGCCTGCACAATCAGCACATCCTGGACTGGGGCTGCGGGCCGGGCCGCGTGGTGCGCCACCTGCCCGCCGTGGTGGGCCAGGGCTGCCGCTTCACCGGCACCGACGCCAATGCCAAGTCCATTGCGTGGTGCCAGGCGCACCTGCCGGGCATCACCTTCCTCACCAATGAGATGCGCCCCCCGCTGGCCCTGCCCGACGCTTCGGTGGATGCGGCCTACGGCATTTCCATCTTCACGCACCTCTCGCACGAGGGCCACGCCAACTGGCTGGCCGAGCTGCTGCGCGTGCTGCGGCCGGGCGGCGTGCTGCTGCTCACCACGCATGGGGCGGCGTTTCGGGCCATTCTCACGGCGGCCGAGCGGGCGCAGTTTGACGCAGGCGCGCTGGTGGAGCGCCGGCAAGTGCGCGAAGGCCACCGGGTGTTTGCGGCGTTTCAGCCGCCCGCGTTTTTGCGGCAGCTGTTTGGCGAGCGGCTGGCCGTGCTGGCGCACACGCCGGGCGAGTGGCTGGGCCACGGGGCCAGCCAGGACGTGTGGCTGCTGCGCAAAGGCTAGCGGGCGCTTGCGCTAGCTATTAGCTTTGTCGGCTTGCTTTGGCCGCCATTAAGTCGGCGGGCCAGCCTGTTTATTTGCCCGCTCGTGAAGCTCTCCGTCGTCATCGTCAACTACAACGTTTGCTACTTCCTGGAGCAAACCCTGTTGTCGGTGCGCGCGGCGGCGGCGGCGCTCGGCGAGCCGGTGGAGGTATTCGTGGTCGATAACAACTCGGCCGACCAGTCGGTAGCGATGGTGCGGGCGCGCTTTCCCGAAGTTATCCTGCTCGAAAACAAGGACAACCCCGGTTTTTCCAAGGCCAACAACCAGGCCCTGCGGCTGGCCACCGGCCAGTACCAGCTGCTGCTCAACCCCGATACGCTCGTGGAGGAAAGCACCTTCCGGCGTTGCTGCGACTTTATGGATGCGCACCCGCGCTGCGGCGGCCTGGGCGTGCAGATGCTCGACGGCCAGGGCCAGTTTTTGCCCGAAAGCAAGCGCGGGCTACCCACCCCAGCAGTAGCGTTTTACAAAGTTTTCGGGCTGGCGGCGCTGCTGCCGCGCTCGCGCACGTTTGGGCGCTACCACCTGGGCTTTCTCGATAAAAATGAGGCCCACGAAGTGGCCGTGCTGAGCGGGGCCTTTATGCTGCTGCGGCAGGCGGCGCTGGCCGAAGTGGGGCTGCTGGACGAGGATTATTTTATGTACGGCGAGGACATCGACCTCTCGTACCGCCTCACGCAGGGCGGCTGGCAAAACTGGTACTTTCCTGGGGCACGCATCCTGCATTACAAGGGCGAGAGCACCAAGCGCACGAGCGTCAACTACGTGCTGGTGTTTTACCGGGCGATGGTCATTTTTGCCCGTAAGCACTTCGCGTCCAGCGGGGCCAGCGTGTTTTCACTCTTGATAAACAGCGCCATCTGGCTGCGGGCCAGCCTGGCGCTGGGCCAGCGGCTGGCCACCACCGCCACCCCAGTACTGCTCGATGCGGCCCTGCTCTACGCGGGCATGTACGCGCTGAAAGAGTACTGGGAAACTCACCAGAAAAGCGGCGCCCTGCCCTACCCGCCGCAGTACCTGCTGGTGGCCGTGCCGCTGTACATTGGGGCCTGGCTGACGATGACCTGGCTTAGCGGGGGCTACGACCAGCCGGCCCGCACCAGCCGCGTGGTGCGCGGCGTGGCCGTGGGCACGGTGCTAATTTCGGCGGTTTCCAACTTTTTCGACAGCTGGCGCTTTTCGAAGGCGCTCATTGTGCTGGGGGGCGGCTGGGCGGTGGCGGCGCTCGTGGGGCGGCGGCTGCTCAGCCACTGGCTGCGCCACGGCAACCTGCGCCTGAGCGAAGCCAGCCCCAAGACGCTGGCCATCGTGGGCTCGGCCGCCGAAAGCCAGCGCGTGCGCCAGCTGCTGGCCCAGGCCCAGGTGCCGGCCAAGGTAATCGGCTACGTTGCGCCCGAGGCACTGGCCCCTGCGTGGCCGCCCCCGGCCGACTACCTCGGCACCGTGGCCGAGCTGCCCGCGCTGCTACGCCTCTACGGCCTCACCGAACTGATTTTTTGCGGGCAAGACTTGCCGGCCGGGCAGATTATCGACCTCATGGCCCGGCTGCCCGCCCAGCCGCTGGTATCCTACAAGATTTTGCCGGCCGGTAGCCGCTACATCATCGGCAGCAGCCGCAAGGATGCCCCCGGCGACTACTACGCCCTCGACCGCTCGTGGCAGCTCAGCCAACCCGCCCAGCGCCGCAACAAGCGCGTGCTCGACCTCACGGCCTGCCTGGTGATACTGGCACTGAGCCCGCTACTCATCTGGGGCCAGCGCCGGCCGGCCGGTCTGCTGCGCAACGTGGGCCAGGTGCTGCGCGGCCGCCGCAGCTGGGTGGGGCTCTCCTACCTGCCCGAGGCCCGGCGCTACCCGGCCGTGCTCTCCCCCGCCGACGTGGCCCCGCACGCCGAGCGCGCCGGCTTCCCGACGCTTTTTCGCCTGGAGCGGCTGTATGCGCAGGATTATCGGCCCACCTTCGACCTGGGCGTGCTTTGGCGCGGCTGGCGCCGGCTGGGCGGCTAGCCGTGCTACTTACTGCCTTAGCCACGCAACCCTCCCACTCTTGTCATGCTGACGCAGGAAGCATCTTATCGCGGTCGTACGAACCTGATAAGCTGCTTGCTGCGTCAGCATGACAAGATTAGAAGTATGCTTAATTAAACGGGCGGCGCGGAGCAGCTACCGAATTAATCTTGAGCACCTTGGTTTTCAAGCCCGGCGCGGTGGCCGTGAGCGTAAGCTCACCGGCCTGCTGGGTGGACTGCACAAGCACCTGGGCCAGGCCATTGAAGGTTTTGCGCCGCCAGGCGGGCGCGGGGGTACGCACCTGGATGGTGCCGGGCAGCGTGTTGAGCACGTCCCAGGGCTTGTTTTTAAGCAAAGGCGTGGCAACGAACACGATGCTGTTTTTACCAGGTTTCAGCAAGGCCGCCGGTAGCGTAAAGCCATTCTTGACGGCCTGCTCGCCGGTCAGGTTTTGGGCCACGGCTTGGCCATTGACATAGATGGACTGCTCGCGCCCGATGGGCTGGTAGAATAGCGTGACCTGCGCCCCGGCCAGGCTGGCCGTCAACTCAAAGCTGCCCCGCATCACGTAGAATTTAGCCGTAGGCACCAACTGCTCAGCGTCGCTGTATTGGCGGGCCGTGAAGGCCAGGGGCCACTTGGCATCATCGAAGCCAGCGGTGGTTTCGGGGCCGGCGGCCAGGCTGGCGGTGGGCTGCTCGCGCAGGTTTTCGATGGGCACGGCGCGGATGGTTTCCAGGTAGCGGTCGGGCTCCAGGGAGGTGGGGTCGCCGTTGCCCACGCCGATGATGCGACCGGGGCCGCTCAGGCTGAAGGTAATTTCCTGGTTGGCGGTGGGCACCGGACGGTTGTTTTTGTCGGTGAGCTGCACCGTGACGACGGCCAGGTCTTCGCGAGTGGCTTGCAGGGCCGGCTTGTTGGGCACTAGCTGGATGGCGGCGGCCCCGGCGGTGGTGCGCACTACGTCGGTGGCGATGCGCTGGCCGTGGCGGTAGCCCACGGCTTCGAGCGTGCCGGGCGCGTAGGGCACCTGCCATTCGAGGTGGGAGTTGTGGAGCATCTTCTTGCGGCCCTGGCTTTTCTTGTTGAGGAACAGCTCCACTTCGTCGCAGTTGCTGTAGGCCCACACGGCAATGGGCTGGCCCTCGCGACCGGGCCAGTTCCAGTGGGGCAGCAGGTGCAGCACGGTTTCGCTGGTCCACCACGATTTCAGGTACCACACGTTGTCCTTGGGGAAGCCGCACAGGTCCATCATGCCGAAATACGAGGTGATGGAGGGCCAGCCAAACGGCGTGGGCTCGCCTCGGTAGTCGAAGCCCGTCCAGATGAACATGCCCGCCAGGTAGGGCCGGGCCGCGTAGTGCTGCCAGCCGCCCTCGATGCTGTAAAACTTGGGGTTCGGCTTCGCATCGTAGGCCGCGCTGTAGTGCTTGTCCTTGTCAACGAAGTAGATGCCGCGCGTGGCGTGGGTCGAGCCTTCCTCAGTGCCCCAGCTGGGCTGGTTCGGAAATTTGGCGTGCTGGGCGTCGGTGTCACCCTGGCCGATGTAGTTGAAGCCCATCACGTCGATAACCGTGGAGGTGCCCTGGCCCCAGCCGCCGCTCACGGCCACCGTGATGGCCCGCGTGGAGTCCACGGTTTTGGCAAACGCCTGCATGGTGGCCCCGATGCGCGTCCCGAACACGTTGCTTTCAATGGCCCATTCCTCGTTGCCAATCGACCAGCTGATGATGCTGGGGTGGTTGCGGTCGCGCACCATCAGGCGCTTGAGGTCGCCGAGGTTGTTTTGGGTGATGCCCATCAGGCGGTTTTCGTCGATAACGAGCATGCCCAGCCGGTCACAGGCGTCGAGCAGCTCGGGCGTGGGCGGATTGTGCGAGGTGCGGTACGCGTTGCAGCCGAAGGACTTAAGCTGCCTAATCCGCCAGTCCTGCAAGGCATCGGGCATCGCCGTGCCCACGCCCGCGTGGTCCTGGTGGTTGTTGGTGCCGGTGATTTTCAGGTGCTTGCCATTGAGGAAAAAGCCCTCGTTGGCGTCGAAGCGAATGGTGCGCATGCCGAAGCGCGTGCGGTACTCATCCACCACCTGCCCGCCCTGCCGCACCCGCGTTATCAGCGTGTAGAGGTACGGCGACTCCAGCGACCACAAGTGCGCGCCCGCCACCGGAATTTGCACGCTAACCTCCTGCTGGCCCGCCCCGGCCAGGCGCACCGGGCTAGCCGGGGCGGTAGCCACGGGGCGGCCTTCGGCGTCCACTACTTCCTGCGTCACGTCCACAGTTTGGGCCGTAGCGCTGCCGTTGGTGAGCGTTGTTTGGGCCGTTACGGTGGCCGCGCTGCCCGCCAGCTGCGTGGTCACGAAGGTGCCGTTGGGGGCTACGTGCACGGGCGCAGTTTTGGTGAGCCACACGTGGCGGTAGATGCCCGCGCCTTCGTAAAACCAGCCTTCCTCCAGCGTGGCGTCCACGCGCACGGCGATTACATTGGGCTTGCCGTCGTAATTCAGGTAGTCGGAAATGTCGTACTGAAACCCGTTGTAGCCGCTGGGCTCGGTGCCCAGGTAATGGCCGTTTACCCACACGATGGAGTTGCGAAACACGCCATCAAACTCCAGGCTAAGGCGGCGGCCCAGGTCGCTGGCCGGCACCGTAAACGACTTGCGGTACCAGCCCACACTGGCGTTCGGAAACGGCCGCCCGATGGCCTTGAAGCCGTGGCTGAAGCTGGCCTTTTCGCTAAACGGCTGCTCCACGGCCCAGTCGTGGGGCAGGTCGAGTTGCCGCCAGGCGCGGTCGTCGAAGCCAGCGGCGGCGGCCCCGTCGCCGTAGCCGGTTTTGGCGAGGTAGGAGAAGTAGCCCACGCCGTTACCAAAGTCCTGACTGGGGTCGAAGGGATGGCCGTAGGCAAAGCGCCAGTCAAAATCCAGCAGTAAATGCTCGCGGCCGGGCGGCGCGGCGTGGCTAAGCAAGGGAAAGGCCAGGCTGGCGAGCAGCCATAACAACGGACGCAGGAAACGGGCGGGCATGGGCGTGGCAGGAATGGAAAAGGACTCGGGACCAGGATTTAAGCAAAAATGCCAGAGCAGCGTAGGGCTGCTCCGGCATTTTCATTTTCTATATGTTCAGCAGCTTAGTTGAAGCCAGGGTTTTGCGGCAGGCCCCAGATTTGCGCATCGTTCAGCTCGATGGGCAGCAGCGGAATGGGGTTCACCACATTAGCCGTGATGCTGTGGCTGAGGGCACGGGCGGCCACGGCGGGCGGCAGCACGCCCATGTAGCGGCCGGTGCGCACCAAATCCCAGAAGCGCAGCGACTCCTCGGCAAACTCGACCCGGCGCTCGTGCCAGATGGCCGTTAGCAAGGCCTGGCCCGAAAGGCCTGCCGCGAGGTCGGGCAGGGCGCTGGCGGGCGTGTTGGCCGCGGCGTAGGTGGTGGTGCCGGCCGTGGTGCCCGGCGGGCGGGTCGAAACGCGGGCGCGCCGGCGCACCTGGTTGACCAGCTCCACGGCGTCGCTGCTGCGGCCGAGCTGCGCGGCGGCTTCGGCTTTCATCAGCAGGATGTCAGCGTAGCGCATTTTGCGGATATTCTGGGGGCCCGACTGCACGGCGGCGGGCGGCAAAATGGCCACCTTGCGGCTCAGGTAGCCGGTGGCGTTTTCGGCCGGAAAGTCAACCCGGTTGAGTACGCCCAGCACCACGTCGCCGTCTTTGATGATGGTGACTTCCTTGCGCGGGTCGTTGGCCTCAAACTCGTCCACCAGGTTCTGGGTAGGGTTGTTGAAGCCGTAGCCGAAGGTCTTGCGGTTGTTCTGGAAAACGTTGTTGGTAGTGCCAATCGACACGGGGCCGTAGGTATCGTTGGAGGTGGCAAACTGAATCTCAAACAGCGACTCGCTGCTGTTCTCGCCAACGTCCTGGTGAATGGCGGCGTAGTTGGTCAGCAGGCTGTACTGCGTCGAGCCGATGATGGTCGTCGTCAGGTCATACACCTCCTGCCAGGTGTGCTTGTTGCCATTATCAGTCCCCAGCTGGTACATAATGGCGCGGGCCAGGTAGCCGTTGGCAGCGCCCTTGGTGGCGCGGCCCAGGTCGCCGCTGGCATAGGCGGTTTTTTCGGGCAGCAGGGCGGCGGCGGCCTTCAGGTCTTTCTCGATGAAGGCGTAGGTTTCCGAGATGCTGGCGCGCTTCACGCTGGCTACTTCGGTGGGCAGCACGGCCTTTTCAAACAGCGGCACGCCACCAAACGACTTAACGAGGTTGAAGTAGAAGTAGGCGCGCAAAAACAGGGCTTCGCCCTTCAGGCGCGACTTCAGCGCGGCGTCGATGCTACCCGCATCAATGTTGTTGATGACGGTATTGGCGCGGGCAATGCCCGTGAAGCTGTGTACCCACAGCGTGGAGAGCGGCGAGTTGGCCGGGGTCATCGTCCAGGTTTTCAGCTCGGTGAGGGGCGTGAAGTCGCTGGGCGTACTACCCTTTTCGGCGTCGTCGCTCATGATGTCGCCAAACATCCATTCGTAGGTCTGGCCCACGTAGTCGCCCACCCCAAACTTGGGGCCCTGGTCCCAGCTGGCCACGTCGTAGACGCCGTTTACGGCCTGCACGGCGTTGGTGGGGTCGTTGAAGAGGTTGCCCTGGGTGGTTACGCCCAGCGGGTCTTTATCGAGAAAGCTCTTGCAGCCTTGCGCAAAAACCATCGCGACCGATAGCGCGATGAGGCGGGTTGCTTGTGCGGTTTTCATCTAATAGAATAGTAGCGGGTGGGAATTAAAACTGCACGTTGAAGCCCAAGCGGTAGGTGCGCGGCTGGGGGTAGTTGCCAAAGTCCACACCGTAGGCCAGAGGGTTATTGTAGTAGCCGGTGGCCGAAATCTCGGGGTCGAGGCCACGGTATTTCGTGACGGTGAACACGTTATCAACCGAGGCAAACACGCGGAAACCGGTAATCTGGAATTTGGAAATCAGCACCTTCGACAGCGAGTAGCCCAGCTCCATGTTGCGGGCGCGCAGGAAGCTGGCGTTTTCCACGTAGCGGCTGCTGAATTTGTCGTTGTAGCCACCGCCGTTGTTGGTGTCGTTGGAGGTTACGCGGGGCTGGTCGCTGGTGGGGTTGCTGGGGGTCCAGCGGTCCATGCGGTCGGCGTAGAAGTTGGTCCAGATGCCGGCGAAGGCGCTGGATTTCGACAGGTTGAAGGCGGCGGCGTTCACGGCTTCGGCGCCTTGCACCCCGTAGAGCAATACTTTGAAATCGAAGTTGCTGTACGAGAGGTTCAGCGATGCGCCGTAGGTGAAGCTGGGCGTGGCGCTGCCGAGGTAGGTGTTGTCGGAGGCGTCAATTTTGCCGTCACCGTTCACGTCCTGGTAGCGCACGTCGCCGGGCTGGGCACCGGGCTGAAAGGCCGCGCCGGCCGCGTTGCGGTAGCCATCTACCTCGGCCTGCGAGTGGAAGACGCCCGTCGATTGCAAGCCGTAGAAGTAGGCAATTTCGCGGCCCACGTCGGTGCGGGTGGTGTTGCCAATCTGCGAGAGCACGTTGCCGCTGGCCAGCGGGGTAGCCCCACCGAGGTCGGTCACCACGTTGTTGATTTTGGTGAAGTTCACGCCCACGTTGTACTGGAGCTTACCGATTTCATTGCGGTAGTTCAGGGCCAGCTCCAGGCCACGGTTGCGCAGCGAGCCCACGTTGGCGGCGGCGGCAGCCTGACCGGCGAAGTTGGGCACCGGAATCAGGGCAATCATGTCCTTGGTGCGGCGCTCGAAGTAGTCGCCGGTGAAGGTCAGGCGATTATCCAGGAACGAAGCGTCGAGACCGATGTCAGCGGTGACGGCCGTTTCCCACTTCAAGTTCGGGTTGTTGAGCGTGGCGATGGCCACGCCGGGCGCCCGCGTCTGGTCAGGGCCGAAGACGTAGTTCTGGTTGGTGGTGGCAGTGGAGGCGTAGCCATAGTTAGGGGCGGCGTTCTGGTTGCCTACGGCACCGAAGCTACCGCGCACTTTCAGCTGCGACACCGCCGTGATGCCCTTCATGAACTCCTCGTTCGAGACGTTCCAGGCGACGCCCACCGAGGGGAACGTGCCCGTGCGGTTAGTCTCCAGGAACTTCGAGGTCTGGTCGAAGCGCAGGGTGGCCGTCACGAGGTAGCGGTCGCGGAAGTTGTAGTTGACGCGGCCGAAGTACGAGAGGATGCTCGCGTCGTAGGGGTTGGGCGTCACGAGCGAGTAGTTGGCACTACGCGCGGCCGTGAGGTATTGCAGCGACGTTTCGGCGGGCACGTCGAAGGCCCGCAGCCCGATGCCGCTGTAGGTGTTGCGTTGCGCCTCCTGGCCCACCGTGGCCGAGAAGGAGCTGTTGTTGCTCAGCTCTTTGGTGTAGTTAAAGTAGTTCGACCACACCCAGGCCACGTTTTCGAGGCGGGCCTCCGTGAGGGCGCTTTGCGAACGCTGGTCGTTGGGACCGAGGTAGTACTGCGGCTGGTACTGCTTAGCGTGGTTGTTGGCGTAGGTAATGCCAAACGTGGAGCGGAATGTCAACCCTTTCAGCAGCGTCACGTCGAGGTAGGCATTCGAGAACAGCGACGTGGAAGTCGTCTTGTTAAACTCCTGTTCGGCGAGGTAGCGCGCCAGGTTGGGCGTGAAGCTCGTGATGTTGTTGTAGGAGTACGAGCCGTCGGTATTGTAAGGCGACGTGATGGGGTTGGCCTGAATGGCATTTTGCAATACCGTGCTGTAGAAAGCATTACCGGTGCCATCGCCCGCGCCCGTCTGGTCGGCGGCGCTGAAGGTGGCGGCGATGCCGGCCTTCACGCGCTTGGTGAGCACGAGGTCGTCGTTTACCCGAATCACGTACTTCTTCAGGCCCGATGCCTGGATAATACCATTCTGCTGGAAGTAGCTGCCGCTCACCAGGTAGCGGTTCTGCTCGTTGCCGCCCGAGGCCGACAAGCTGTAGTTGGTAATGAGGCCCTTCTGGGTCACGAATTTCTGATAGTCGGTGCCCGCGCCCGCGCCGGGCTGCAAGGCCCCCGCCAGGATGGCGGAGTAGTCGGACGGAATAGGGCTACCCGCATTGTTGTAAGCCTCGGTCACGAGCGTGGCGTACTGCTGGGCATTGGCCAGCGGCAGCGTGCGCCGAATCTGCTGGAAGCCGGTGTAGCCAAACAGGTTGAACTGCACCTTGCCTTCTTTACCGTGCTTGGTGGTGATGAGCACCACGCCGTTGGCCCCGCGCGAGCCGTAGATGGCCGTAGCGGAAGCATCCTTCAGGATTTCAGTCGATTCGATGTCAACGGGCAGCAGGAAGCTGATGTCGGCCGTTTGGATACCATCCACCACGTACAGCGGGTCGCTGTTGTTGATGGTGCCCACGCCCCGCACCCGGATGCGGGTGCCCGAGCCCGGCTGGCCACTATTGGAGGTCACGTCTACGCCAGCCACCCGGCCTTGCAGCGACTGCACGGCGTCGGAAGTGGCGACCTGCGTAAGCTGCGCGCCGGTTACCGAGGCCACCGCGCCGGTCAGGTCGCTCTTGCGGGCAGTGCCGTAGCCCACTACCACTACGTCGTCGAGGCTTTGGGCTGCCGACTCCAGCGCCACGCGCACCGTGCTCTGGCTGCCCACTACTACTTCCTGGCTTTTAGAACCTACAAAACTGACCACCAGCGTGGTAGAGCCGGCCGGCAGGGCAATCTGAAAGTTGCCATCGGGGCCCGTGGTGGCGCCCACGGTGGTACCTTTTACGAGCACCGTGGCACCGGGCAGCGGCTCGCCCTTGCTGTCGGTAACCACGCCCTGCACGGCGCGCTGCTGGGCAAACGCCAGGGAAGTACTGCACAGCAGCACCCCCGCAGTCTGTAGAAAAGCTCTCATTAAGTTAAGCGAGTATTAGGTGAGAATTAAGTACCCAAAGTTGGTGGTTTTTTACCCCACTTTTCTAATGAAATTTTACCCTTTACTTGTATTAAAAAGAAGTTGATTTTTGTAAATTGGATGAATATTTGTGTTTAAAACAGCTGCTTAAACAGTTTAGCAGCCCTGCCCAACCCTTCATTTATAAACGCTCTTTTTTTACCCAGTCACTAGTCAATCCGCTTGCCTCTGGTGCCAGCTGCCGGTAGCTATGCAGCCGCCAGCCGGCGCAGCATTTCGAGGCAGGCGCGGCCGTTGTGGTAGGGGCATTTCCAGAGGCCGGCCTTGTCTTCGCCGGGCATGAGGGAGTAGTCGGGGCGCACGCCCCAGTACCACTCGCCCCGTTCGCGGTCCAGCAAATGCTGCTGGATAAATTGCCACGCGCCCTCGCTGTAGGCCCGAAACTGCGCGTCGCCGCTCACCTGGTAGGCGTTGTAGAAACCCACGACGGCCTCGGCCTGCACCCACCAGTGGCGGTCGGCGGCCCAGTGGCCGCCGGGCTCCAGCTCATAGCGCAGGCTGCCATCGGGAGCGAGGCCCTCGGCGGCGGCGGTGGCCAGCCGCCCGGCCAGCTCACGGAAGTGGCTTAGCAGCGCTGGCTCACCCAGTACCTCGGCGGCATCGAGCAGCAGCCAGGCCGCTTCCACGTCGTGGCCAAAGGAGATGACATCGGGCTTGGGCCGCCAGTGCTCATCAAAAAACAGCGTGAGGTGGTGGGTGCACGGGTCGATAATGCGCTCGGCAAAATGCCCCAGCAGGGCCCGCAGCTGCTGCCGCAGCAGGGCATCGGGCCACACCTGGTAGAGGGTAGCGTATGCCTCCAGGATGTGCAGGTGGGTATTGGTGGTTTTCTGCTCGTTGGCGTCCTTGGCACTCAGGCGCAGGTCGGCAAGCGGCTGCCAGTCGCGTGCAAAGGCTTCGAAGTAGCCGCCGTGCAGCGGGTCGAAGCTGCGCGCCTCAATAGTACAAAACAGCGCCTGCGCGTGGGCGAGCGCCACCGGCTCACCGCTGGCCCGGTAGTATTCGGCTAGCCCGTAGAGGCTGAAAGCCAGGGCGTAAAGCTGCTTTTTCGCATCCAGCGGCTGGCCCTGGTAGTCCACCGTCCAGTACACGCCCCCGAAATCCGGGTCGAGAAAATACGTGGTGAGGTAGTCGTAGGCGCGGTGGGCCACGGCCAGGTGCGCCGCGTCACGGGTATGGCCGTACGCCGCCGAAAACGTCCACAGAATGCGGGCATTCAGCACCGAGCCTTTGGGAGCCAGCGGGTTGGGCTGGTTGTCGTTGTCAAGCTGGCCGTAGAATCCGCCGTGCGCGGAGTCGGGCACGTGGGTGGCCCAATAGGTCAGAATATTAGCCAGTTCCTGTTGAAATTCAGCAGCTTGCACGGCAGGCGTCTTTAGAATGTTGAGAAATTAAGAGAACGTCATGCTGAGCATGACGTTCTCTTAAGGCACTTTGGCAAAATTCAAACACGCTCGCCAGCTAGGGCCGGGGTGCGGCGCTGGCTACGCGCTGCGCCACCGTGGGCGCGGGCAAGGCCTGGTTTTTATCAATCAGTTCGTTGATATTTTGGACCGATGTGGCCGAGCGAAGGCCGTCTTCGGGCGTGTTCACCACGTAATCGAGCAGCTGCGCCAGGGTGGACGTGGCTACGTGCAGGCGCGTATCGGAGGAGGCGTAGTAGATGAACACCCGGCCGTCGTCGTCCAGAATCCAGCCGTTGCCGAAGGCTACGTTCGACACGTCGCCCACGCGCTCCTCCCCTTCTGGCGCCAGGAAATAGCCGGCCGGCTTGTGGATGATGCGCGTCAACTCATCAAGCGCCGTCATAAACAGGTAGAGCACGTAGCGCAGGCCGGCGGCGGTGTTGCGCACGCCGTGGGCCAAGTGCAGCCAGCCCAACTCGGTTTTGAGCGGCGCGGGTCCAAGGCCGTTTTTCAGCTCTGAGATGGTGTGGTACTGCTTTTTATCGATAATAACTTCCTGCATTACCCGCGCCGGGTTCATGGCTTCCGACAAGCCGAAGCCGATGCCGCCGCCCGTGCCGGCCTCGATAAAGCCGTCCTGCGGACGGGTATAGAAGGCGTATTGGCCATCGACTAACTCGGGGTGCAGTACCACGTTGCGCTGCTGGGCCGAGGTGGTGGTGAGGTCGGGCAGGCGCTCCCAGGCCACGAGGTCCTTGGTGCGGGCGATGCCGCACTTGGCCAGCGCGGCCGACTGGTCGGCGTCGGGGGCGCTGGGGTCGCGGCGCTCGGTGCAAAACAGGCCGTAGACCCAGCCATCGGCGTGGGCCACGAGGCGCATGTCGTACACGTTAGTGTCGGGTTCGGCAGTTTCGGGCAGCGAGATGGGGCGCTCCCAAAAGCGGAACTGGTCGATGCCGTTGGGGCTTTCGGCGATGGCGAAGAACGACTTGCGGTCGGCGCCCTCCACCCGCGCCGCCACGAGGTAGCGGCCCTGCCACTTGATGGCCCCCGCGTTAAACGCCGCGTTGATGCCGATGCGCTCCATCAGGAAGGGGTTGGTGGCGGGGTTGAGGTCGTAGCGCCAGGTTAGCGGGGCGTGCGCGGCCGTGAGCACCGGGTGCTGGTGGCGGGTGTAAACGCCGTTGCCGAGGGGCTCGGGCGGGTTGGGCAGGTGCAGCAGCGCGTGGTGCCGGGCTTGCAGCGAGTGGAGGCGGTCAGTAAATAAAGCGGACATAGGAGGCTTGGCGGTCAGCTACCAGCTGTGAGCTGCTGGCTGGGCTGGGATAAATAGCGAAGAGAAGGGAAAGGGCAGCGCTGCATAAAAAGCTAACAGTTAGCAGCTATTGGCTAATAGCTTGAGAAAAAGCTAATCCTCGTGGAGGCGGTCCCACCAGGTTTTTTTCAGGATAAAGCCTACTACCGCCAGCACGGCCACCGTGAGGGCCAGCGGCCCCGGCTGGCTCAGCAGCAGGTACATGGGCAGGATGGTGAGGCCCAGCTGCGCCACGATGCCCAGCGCCACGTTGCCCATGTTGCGCCCGAAGTTGCGATTGGGTTGAAAGCCGGGGTCCTGGGCCTGCACTTGCGCCAGCACCGGCCCCCAGAAGCCCCAGGGCCGCACCGTTTTATAAAACGACTGGAGCACGGCCGCCTCGGTGGGCGGCGCGAGGTAAGTCCCGCCTATCGAGCCGGCCAGCGAGATGGCAAACAGCAGCGGAAACCAGTAGAGCAGGCTGCTGGCTGGCAGCAGTACGCCAAATACCATCGCCGCCACAATGCCCGCCAGCATCCCCACAAAAAAGCCCGTGGCGTTGAAGCGCCACCAGTGCCACTTGAGCACGTTGGCGGCAATGTAGCCGCCGTAGAGCGCTGATACAATGAACTGCAACACCGTATTCACGTCCTTGGCCAGGAAGCCCAGCACCACGCCTACGGCCACTACCACCACGCCCACCAGGTAGTTCATCGAAATGATGCGGCTCGTGCTGGCGTGGGGGTTGAAGTACTTGATATATATGTCGTTGACGACGTAGGCTTGCGCCGCATTCACGGTGCCGCTGAAGGTGCCCATGAACGCGCCCAGCAAGCCGGTGAGCACCAGGCCAACCAAACCGGTGGGCAGGAAATTATTGATGGTGAGGGGCAGAATGCGCTCGAAATCGATGCTGCCGTCGGGCGCTTTCAGGTTGAGCTGATGGTAGTAGAGCAGGCCCAGGATGGTGAGGCCCACGATGAGCGCGTAGCGGATGGGCAGCAGGATAATCGACACGAACCCGCTCATTTTGCTGGCCTCCTCGGGCGAGCGGGTGGAGAGGATTTTCTGCATGTCGTAGTTGGGCGCGGGGCCAGCCAGCGAGGCAAATACGCCCTTGAAGGCCATCATCATGAAGAAAATGCCGAACAGCGAGTAGCCGTCGTGGGTGATTTTGCTGTTGACTTCGGGAATGAGCTTGCCCCAGTCGAGCCCCAGCCGCCAGCCAAAAAACGGGTTAAACCACCCCGCCGGCACCGCCAGCTCGTGGCCGCGCAGGTGCACAAACGCGGTGCCCGCAATGGCCACGCACGCCACCGTCATGATGGCGTACTTGATGATGTCGCCCAGCACAATGCTGTGCATCCCTCCCACGATGGAGTAAAACATGGCGAAAATCGTGAACACAATACCGTACAGGTGAGGCACATACTGCGGCGCCACTGCAAATGGCACGTAGCCGCGCACCAATTCCCAGGGCACGAAAATCTCGATAAACTTGCCCAGCCCCACGAAGCCGTAGGCCAGGAAACCCAGGCAGCTGAACAGCGCAAACGCGATAACGACCTGGTGCGAGGCCGTCACACCCGGGCCCTTTTGGCCGAAGCGGGTGGCCAGCCACTCGGCCCCGGTGGAGGCGTTGGAGCGGCGCAGCCAGCGCGAGAGGTACATCATCAGAAACACTTGGTTGAAGACCGGCCAGAGCCAGGGAATCCAGATGCTTTTGAGGCCGTAGACGAAGCAGAGGCTTACCATCCACATGGTGCCACTGATGTCGAACATGTCGGAGGCGTCGCTCAGGCCCAGCTTGTACCAGGGCAGCGTGCGGCCGCCCAGCATGTAGCTGTCCTTGTTGGTACGCGCCTTTTTGCGGTAGTAAAGACCGATGAAAACCGTGGCCAGCAGGTAGGCCGCGATGATGAGAAAATCAAGCAGGTGAAGCTTCATGCACGAAGTAAGCAGGCGCAGCGGCCCGCAACGGCACAATCGCCCACTGGGCTAGCCAGCAGACATACTACGAGTAGCATACCGGTGAGCAGGGCGGGAAGGAATGGGCTGCAAAGGTCCGGCAGGAAATCTTCGGTGAATAATACTATTATGGCCTTTCATTGTACTCAAATAGCGGCAGTAGAGGCGCAGCCAAGTAGGGATTGTCTTCAATCAATTGTAGACCAATAAAAAGCGGTTAAAAAATGGGTAACATATACAATCACTTACTGGTATCTTTTTGCTGATTGAACGCGCCTTTATTACCGTTCCTTTGCTTACTTGCCGTCATGAAACAGGAAATAATGCGCGAAATCACGCCGCTCACCCAGAGCGACTGCTTCACCCTCTTCTCGCGGGTGAAGAACGAGTTTGATTTTCCGCTGCACTACCACGAGGAGTTCGAGTTGAACCTGATTCTCAATGCGGGCGGGGCCAAGCGCATTGTGGGCGACCACGTGGAGGAAATAGCCGATGTGGAGCTAGTGCTGGTGGGCCCCAATCTGTACCACGCTTGGTTTACGCACAAGTGCCAGGGCAAGCAGATTCGGGAGATAACTATTCAGTTTCACAAGGACTTATTCGAGGACCGGCTGCTGCGGCGCAACCAGTTGAGCTTTATCAAAACGATGTTTGACATGGCGCAGCGGGGCATCCTCTTCGCCCCCGAAACGGTGGAACGGCTGAGCCCCCGGCTCTTGCAGTTGGAGCAGAAGCACGGCTTCGACTCGGTGCTGGAGCTGTTTTCTATTCTGCACGACTTATCGACCTCGCGCAACATGCGCGTGCTTTCCGATAAGTCTTCTGACAACGAGCAGTTTAACCACAACAGCCGCCGCATTGAGAAGGTCTTCGAGTACATGAACGACAACTACCACCGGGCCATCAGCTTGGCCGAGGTAGCCAAGGTGGCCAACATGCCCGAAACGTCGTTCAGCCGCTTCATCAAGAAGCGTATCGGCAACACCTTCATCGACAGCCTCAACGAGATTCGGCTGGGCCACGCCACGCGCATGCTCATCGACACCACGCACAACGTGACGGAGGTAGCCTACAAATGCGGCTTCAACAATATCTCCAACTTCAACCGCACCTTTAAAAAGCGTAAGGGCTGCACGCCCAAGGAGTTCCGCAGCAATTTCTCGGGCAACCGCATCTTCATCTAAGCGCGCTTATGGAGCCAAAAACAACGTCATGCTGAGCTTGCCGAAGCATAACGTTGTTTTTGGCTCAGGCGATGGCTAGCCAGCCGCGCGCACGGAGGAGCCGCGCACCACGAGCGACAGCGGCAGCACCTGCTGCACGGGAGCGGGCTCGGCCTGGTCGTTGGTGAGCTTTTCCAGCAGCACGTTTATCAGGGTTTCGGCCAGGGCTTCAACGGGCTGGGCGATGGCCGTGATGGTGGGCGAGTGCAGCCGGAACAGGTCGTTGTCGTCGAAGGAGATGACAGCTAGCTCTTCGGGGATGCGCCGGCCCAGCCGGGCAATGGCCTCCAGGCCGTAAATGGTTAAGGAGTTGTTGGCGAAGATGACCGCTTCGCAAGCCAGGTTTTCTTGCAGAAACTGGTAGATGGCGGTGATGCAGGTTTCCTTATTGCCCTCAAAATCAAGCGGAACGTGCTGCACGCTGAGCGGCTGGCCCTGCTCGTGCATGGCGCGGGAGTAGCCGGCGAGGCGCGCGGCCATCTGCGTCTGCTCCGACTCAGTGGTGAGGAAGGCCACGCGGGCAATGCCCTGGTCGAGCAGGTGGCGGGTGGCCTGGTACACGCCGGCTTCGCCATCGACCACGATGTAGTCGGTGGGTAGGCCGGGCAGGTAGCGGTCGAACAGCACGGTCGGGATATTGCTTTTCAGCAGCTGCTCAATCTCTTTTTCGACGCCGGCGGGCGGCGCGATGATGTAGCCATCGATGTGCCGCTCCTGAAACATGTTGAGCAGGTCCTTGGCCTTGGCGGTGTCGTTGTCGGTGCTGCAATACAGGATGCGGTAGCCCCGGGCAAACGCGTGCCGCTCGATGAGCCAGGCCACGGTGGCAAAAAACGGGTTGGAGATGTCCTCGATTATCAGGCCGATGACGTGCGTTTTGCCAGTACGCAGGCTCTTAGCAAGTTGGTTGGGCTTATAGCCCACCTCGTCCACGTATTTCAGCACGCGTTCGGCCAGGGCATCGCTGATGCGGTGCTCCTTGGCCTTGCCATTGAGGACGAGCGAAACCGTGGCAATAGAAACCTCTAAATGCCTGGCAATGTCGTGGATAAGGGTCCGCTTTTTCAAATCAACTGCGCTGGAAAAGGCTACGCTACCAGGTAGGCTGCGCCGTATACCCCGGCGCTGTCGCCGAGGAGCGGCTTCACGACCGGGGCGTCGAACTGGTGGTCAAACACGTATTTATTAACGCTGGCCACGCCTGCCTGGTAAATAGCGTCAATATTACCCACGCCGCCGCCAATAACAATCACGTCGGGGTCAAGCACGTTGACCACCACGCTCAGGGCCAGCCCGAAGAAATTGGTAAGGCGGCGCATAGTTTGGGTGGCTACCGCATCGTGGCCGCCGGCGGCCCGCTCCACAATTTCTTTTAGGCCAAGGGCTTGGCCGCTTTGCTCGGCGTAGTAGCGCTCCAGGGCCGGGCCGGCCAGGATGCTTTCATTGCAACCCTTCTTGCCGCAAAAGCACGGGTAGCCTTCGGCTTCGCTCAAGTAGTTGTGGCCCCACTCGCCGGCAATGCCGTGGAAGCCCTCAATGATGTGGCCGTTCACGACCAGCCCCCCGCCTACCCCCGTGCCCAGGATGATGCCAAACACCACCTTGGCCTCGGGAAACTGCTGCTTGACCACGCCCAGCCGGGTTTCGGCCAGGGCAAAGCAGTTGGCATCGTTGGCCATCGCCACTTCCATACCCAGCAGCCGCGCCAGGTCGGCCCGCACCGGCTTGCCGTTGAGCACGGTCGCGTTGCAGTTTTTCATGAGCCCGGTTTTCGGGATAGTGGTGCCGGGCGTACCGATACCCACCTTAGCGGCGCGGTAGCCAGCAGCGGTTTCCAGGTGCTGCACCAGTAGCACCAGCTGCCCCAGAATGTGGTCGTAGCCCTGGTCGGCCCCGGTGGGCACGCGGTGGCGAAACAGCACCTCCGGGTCTTGGGCTGAGCGCAGAATCACGCCTTCTATCTTGGTGCCCCCCAGGTCGATGCCCCAGAGATTGTGCTGTGGGTTGAAATTTTCCACGAGATAACTTCTTATTGCTTTGATAGCTAGCGCCGGCATGGGTAGCCAGGGCGGGCCAACTTCGATGGACGGAAAAGGAAAAGACGGGCCGGCTTGCGCCCGGCACCTTGAGTAACTTGCTAGCCGGTGGGGCCGGGAGTGGGCGGGCCTACGGCTTGCCGGCTTCGGCCACCCACTGGTCGGTGCGGAAGGGTGCGGCGGGCAGGCCCTCCCGGTTGTAGAGATTACCAATGGGGTTATCGGCCCAGTCGTAGCGCACGGCCACGGGGGAGGGCACGGCGGCGCAGGTCAGCACCACATTGGCGCCCGCCAGCGTAGCCGCCGCCCAGTGAAATTTGTGGTCAGCCCCCGCCACGGCAAAGCCGCTGAGCGTGGTGTTGCCAGTTCTGAGCAGCAGGCCCGCACCGGTATTGGCAAATTTTACGCGCACCTGGCTGCCGCTCACTTGCATGCTTTGAAAAGTGGGGCCTGCGGCGACCATTTTTTGGTCGCCGTAGGCTACCCGCTGCGCCACCAGCGCCAGGCGGCGGCCCACGTCCTGCTTATTACTGGGGTGAATATCAGCGCCTTCGCCGATATCGATGGCCACCGCCATGCCCGTGCGGGGCAGGGCCAGCGCCTGGGCCTGCGCCTCGCGCAGCTCGGCCCAGGCCGATTCGGCGGGCTCTTGCAGGGCCTTGGTATAGTTAGCTAGCTGCACGAACAGGAATGGCAGCTCGGCACCCCAGCGGGCGCGCCAGTCGCGGATGAGCGCCGGAAATAGCGTGCGGTATTGCGCCGCCCGGCCCACGTTGCTCTCGCCCTGATACCAGATGATGCCCTTGAGGGCGTATGGTAGCAGCGGCGCAATCATACCGTTGTAGAGCACAGTGGCAGTGTTTTGCGGGTCTTTTTCGGGGATGGCGGGGGCAGTCAGGCCAGCTACTTTTGCCTGAAAGTCAGGCAGCTGCTTCAGCGCTTCAGGGCTCACCCAGGCTTCGGCGGGCGTGCCGCCCCAGGGGCTGCTAATGATGCCGATGGGCACCTGGTAGCGCTGGTAGAGGTCGCGGGCAAAGAAGTAGCCCACCGCCGAAAAGCTACCCGCCGTGGCCGGGCTGCACACCTGCCAGCTATAGCCTTCGTTCTCAGCTTGCGGCTGGTAAGCCACGTTTTTCTTGACTGTGAACTGCCGAATCTGTGGGAAGCTGGCGGCGGCTACCTCCTGCTCAGCATTCACTACCATGGGGTAAGCGCCAGGCGCGGGGGCATTTTTGTCGCGCAAAGGCAGTTCCATATTCGACTGCCCTGAGGCCAGCCACACATCGCCGACCAGGAGGTCCTGAATCGTAATCGTATTCTGACCCTTGATAGTCAAAGTATAAGGGCCGCCAGCCGGCGTGGCGGGCAGCGCCACCTGCCACCGCCCCGAGGCGGCGGGCGTGGCCGCATAGGTTTTGCCCCGGAACGCGACTGTTACCGGCTCGCCCGGCGCAGCCCAGCCCCACACGGGTACCGGCGCCTCACGCTGCACCACCATGTGGTCGCCCACCAGGGCCGGCAGCCGCACGGTGGCCTGGGCCGCAAGGCAGCTACCCATTCCGGCCACTACCCACGCTATCATCCGGCTATTCATACCCTGTAGTTGATTTGAAAAAACACTAGTTCAATGGTGGTGGGTAGGCTTCAGGGGCGCTCAAATTAGCGCCCTGCATTGCTGGCCCTTTGGGGCGTTAGCCAACAGCTTTCGACCACCACGCTTGGCTTAAGGGTGTCGCCTGCTTTGCGCTTACTGTATCAACCAGCCAAAGGCTAGTTGCTCAGCACCCGTAAATCTTTGCGAATTGCTAAAAGCTATTAGCTTACAAATATCATCTTTTTTTTCGCTTTCGACCGAATTCATCCCCCTTTTTGGATGCGGCAGTTACTTGCAGGACTGGCATCGCTTCGTGGGGCTACGTGGCGGCTCGATTACAATGCAATTACAACCGTCTTTTAACTAGGAACTTACCTACAGCAATCACTTGAGCGGTGCTACTCTGCCAGCGGTTAAAAGTGTCTACTGTTTGGAAAGATTTTACGTGAGGCAACTGACTAATTTTTGTTTGTCAGGGTAAGATGGACAGCTTGCAATAGGTTGTTTAGTACAAGTTTTGTGTTAAAAAAATATCAGCTTAGCCCACCCCCTTTTCTACCTAGAAGGAGCCCTATTATGCGGGTTGCCAACAATGCGCTAACGTTGCGTAGGTTTGTGAATAACGGCCTTTGCCAGCTGCTACTCTAGCACAGCCAGCCTTTTTGCAGAGCAGTTAAACTGAATTCCGTGGCTGTTGGTGTTCAGCAATTAGACTCCTACCCGGCAATTACTGCAAACTTGTTTCCCCTTCCCCTATCAGCAAACCTGGCCCGCTAGCGGGCCTACGAGCTGCTTGTTTTGCTAAAAGCTTTTAGCCATATTACTACTTTACGTGTTGCTCTTTCTCCCACCCATGCATCGACTTCCTTCTGTATTGCTTGTCCTAGCCGGGTTGTTTGTAGTAGTGCAGCCCGCACCCGCAGTTGCTCAACAAACATCCGCTCCTGGTGCTGCAACCGGCAAAACTACCCAGCCCATCCTCACCGGCTGGCGCTTTCACCAGGCCGGCAAAGAGAACTGGGCGCCCGCCACGGTACCCGGCTGCGTGCATACTGACCTATTGGCTAGCAAGCAGATAGAAGACCCGCTGTACCGCGACAACGAGTTGAAGCAGCAGTGGATTGGCAAGGCCGACTGGGACTACGCAACTACCTTTGAGGTAACGCCCGCCACCTTGCAGCGCCAGCACCTGGAACTGGTATTTAAGGGCCTGGATACCTACGCCGACGTGACGCTCAACGGCCAGGCTATCCTGCACACCGACAACATGTTTCGGGAGTGGCGCGCCGAGGTGAAGCCGCTGCTCAAGGCGGGCGGCAACCGGCTGCTCATCCACTTCCGCTCGCCGCTAAATGAGGTAGCTGATTTACCGAAAAAGTACGGCTACAACCTGTTTGCCATTAACGA
>Ga0265798_10001904_pt1 | contig 31360 bp, 32 predicted proteins | sample P3T30metagenome_FD_192430 | JGI IMG/M metagenome (GOLD analysis project Ga0265798, IMG submission 192430) | Plant litter microbial communities from East Loma Ridge, Irvine, California - P3 T30 | ecosystem: Environmental > Terrestrial > Plant litter > Unclassified | place: USA: California... | reverse complement strand
TCCCCATCCCCCCAAACTCCTTCCTGTCTACCCCCACACCACACCCAACTTACTTACTCTTCCCCGTCGGGATCAAAAACGCCCTCACAGCCTCCCCATGCTCAAACGCCCTATCGATCCTAAAAAACCCCTTGCGATCAAACTGCACTATATCATCCACCTTCAAGCCCGCAACATTACAATCCGCCAGCGCCTCCGTAACAGTCTCTGTATTCGAAGATAGGAAATCTTCTAGCACGTCATCGCCCTCGAGTTTGTCCTTGGTGATGAGATAATCGAAGTCGTGGAGGTGGATTGGGATTAGGTCTTGGTCTGCGCTGAGCCAGGTGACTTTCTTCTTGGTGGTTTTAACGTCGCCTTGGAGATGCAGCTCGAGCTCGAGAGACGTAACTGTCTTCATTTTGAGCGGGTTGATGCTGTGGCTGATTTTACGCACAATGGCGTTACCCCAGTTCATCAGCGTGATTTCCTCGTCTTGCTCGAAGCTAGCGGCATCGGCTTGTTCGACGAGCACGTTGCCGCTGAAGACGACTTTCTTGGCGCCGAGGTCGTATTTGGCGTGTTTGGGCTTGTCTTCGGATTGCACGCCTTCGCGCGCGCCGATGATGGTGACGGGGACGCGGGAGTCGGAGTCGATGGCCGTGTAGCGGGCTGCCGTGGGGTCGATGTGCTTCTTGTTGGTGGCCCAGAAGGCGAACCAGTCTTGGTTCACGATGTTCTTGGAGGGGCCTTGCTTGAGGATGAATTCGCGGAGGGCGGGGATCACGGCGCCTCGTCGTCGCACGCCGCGCACGGTGGGCATGCGGGGATCGTCCCAGCCGCGGACGATGCCAGCGTCGACGATCTTGGTGAGCTTGCGCTTGGAGAGTACCGTACGGACGAAGTTGAGGCGCGAGAAGCCCCAGTTGTGCACCTTTCGAAGCTTGAGATTGGTGATGAACCACTGGTACTGGGCATCGCGGTCGTTGTACTCGGTCGTGCGGAGCGCGTGCGTAACGCCTTCGAGGGCATCCACGATGGGGCAACAGAAGTCGTAGGTCGGGTAGATCTTCCACTTCTCGCCTGTGCGATGATGGGCCTGGGGATTGCAGCGGTAGATGACGGGGTCGCGCATCGCCTTGTTGGGGTTGTCGACCGACATCTTCGCGCGGATACACCACTTCAGGCCAGCCTCGCTGCCCGTCTTCATCTCTTCGAATCGAGCCAGGTTGTCCTCAACGCTCTCCTCTCGCCGGGCGCTGGCGACACCGTTCATACGCTCGTCTCGCATCTTCATCTGCTCCGTGTCGTCCGCGTACGCCAGGCCGTTCTTCAGCATCTGTACGCACTGCTCGTACAGCTCGTCGAACCAGTCGCTGGTATACGAGACCGAGTCTGGCTTGATGCCCAGCAGCGCGCAGTCCTCGACGATAGCATCCTGGTACTCCTGCTTCTCCTTGGTCGGGTTCGTATCATCGAACCGCAGCAGCAGCTTGCCCTTGTACTTCTCGTGGGCGAAGTAGTCGTTCAACAGCGCGGCCTTCGCGTGGCCAATGTGCAGATAACCTCTGTGAAATCAATCGTCAGCAAACGATGCACTTCGAAGTCATTTAGCCACCCAAATCGCAATTCCACTTACGAAGGCTCAGGCGGAAACCTCGTCACAATCCCGCTCCCATCCCCAACATCCTGCAAACCGATATCATAATTCGCCTCGTCGTTCTTCTCCTTTCCCCCCTCCTTCGCCTCTTTCCCCTTCCCCCCACCACTAACAACAACCACACTCTGCGGGTACGCCTCTTCGATATACCTGAACCAGCGGCACAAGCTCGGCATAAGATTCTGCTTGATAAACGCGTGCGCCACGCGATTACCGCGCAAAACGTTCCATACCGTCGTATCGGCGTCCGACAGCGCGTAGCCGACGATGTGGCTGCGCAGCGTGAGGTGTGCGTCTAGCTCGGCGAGCTGGGGCTCGATTTGCTTGAGGTTGAGGGGTTGTAGCGCCTCTGATCGTTTCTGCCATTCGGCGATTTGGGCGTCCATTTTTTGACTGCGAGGCACTTCAGGATGCGTGTTCGCGTGTTTCGAGTTGTGAGGCTGCGGGCAAAGAAATGTTTGGTGGATGACTCGAGGTGGGGTCGTGGAGCTCTTATCGATAGTGGGGCTTGGCAGGCACGCCAACGAAGACGGGTGGACGGGATGACGACGGTCGTTTGGGATTGAGCTTTTGAGCCTCGAGGACATTCAAGCTCTACTTTCAATTCAGGCGAGAGGACGAATACGTAGTAATCGAATAGTAGAGCTAGATCACTGCGAAGCTATACAGGTCGCACTTTCGTCAAACGAGCTGGTTCACTTCGAATGTACACAAGCTGTCCGTTCACAAGATAGAAAGGACATATGCGATACCAAAATGCTCATTCATTCAAGTCGTAAGAAGAAACGCCAAGCTATGCAATGCTCTTACGACCCATCTATCCTACACGGCAAACTACAAAAACACCTTTTCCAAAACACTAATACCAATCATACAAGATCGTCAACAACACGCTTTTAGACCGGTCAAGCACATTCCCACTGCGCAAAAACACACCACCTCGCACTCCGATCCGCCAACACCAACCCCCTCCACGTTCCCTTCTCCCCAATCTTAATCACAGTCTCCCACTCCGTGCCATCTGCCTCACTCGTACCAGTCATGTGCTCGCTCTTGCGCGTCAAGCGAATGATCTTGCCCGACGGCGTTTGAATAGCCAGTTTGGCTGGCTTCATGCCACTACTACCCGAGGAGCCCGACGATGCTTGCGATGGATTCGTGTAATTCGATCCGTTGGCCGATATGCTCATCATGCTCATAGCAGACGCGGGGCGCGCGAAAGGATTGGGTGATGCGCGGCCATGGATCGCGGGGCTCGGTTCGGGGGATTTGCTGAGTGAGGAGGGGTGTTGGCGGATGCAGAAGACGAAAGTGTTGTTTAGGGCGATGTTGGAGCATTGCGGTTGTGCGACATAGAGATCGTGGCGTTGGGCGTGTGGGGTGGGGTGGAGGGTTAAGAAAGCGTATGGCGGGTTGCTGCCGGTATGGGTCATGGGGAGGCCGAGAGCCAGAGTATGAGGATTCATCTTGTTGGAGTGCTGAAACAGTTAGCAGTGAGTCGATTTCAGACGGCGACAGAACTTACCATCAATCCTCTTGGCCCGGCGTAGATCTTCAACACGCCATGACCCTCATCACCAGGCAGTAGTGCCTTGACTGTGTATCGCTTCTGACCACCGAACCACTCTACTTGCGCAAGAGCCGGCTTCCGAACAAACTCGCCACTCTCGAAGTAGTCGCCGTCCATGTCTTGGGAGTATGCGCGTGCCTCAACCTCTGCGATACACTCTACATCTTCTGGCACATTGATGTAGATATGAGCCATTTCGAGGTTGTCCAGACACAGCAGGCTGGTATCAAAGTCCACTACCTGGAGGCCGTGCTTGAAGTAAGTGGGCGTGGCGCAGGGAAGAGCCATGAGGACTTCGTGGGGTTGCGGTGGGCAGATGTGCTGCTGCTCCGGTAGTAGCGGCACATGCGAGTAGCACATCTCCATCGGTCGAGCAAGGAAGTACCACGTCTCAGCTACACTAGAGCCGGCGCTCGAGTAAAGAGCGCGCTTGGGATTCGTAGGTCCAGCTAGCGAACAGTCCATCACACGCCATTCGCCCTCAACGATGACGGCGTTCCAGAAGTGGTTCGGTCGTGCAACGATTTCCAAATCGAGTGGCTCTCCCGGAGTCTTGAGATAGCCGCGAATGACTTCGGCATGTAGTCCTACCGCAGCACACATCTCGGCAACGACCATGGCAATCTCTTGTGAGCAGCCACGCTTGCTTTGCAGCACGTGTCGAGTGTCCATGTCGCCCTCAAAGTCCTCTTCCCATGAGATGCGTTCACTGACCCAGGTAAAGATCGCTCTCAGTCGCTGGATGTCGCTTCGGTATGGTCTGCAGACATAGCCCTGTGCGAGTGCGGCAGGTGCTGTGCCCAGCGGAATGCTGTTGATGAAGCGAGCACTCTTGTCCACATGGGCGAGACTAACGGCCTGGAAGTCTGTTGGCTCGGCAATGGCAAGTCCGTCGAGGCCCTCATCGCCTTCAGCAGACTCGTACAGAATCTCAAGAGGATTGAGAGCGGGAAAGTCCATCATCTGGCAGCGGTCTGCACGGTCTGATCGCTCGTTCTTGCTCAAAGAGTTGGATCTGTTGACGTCTCGTCGGACTTGAACCCAGTCGATAGAACCTAAGCCCATGTCCTTTGCGGCGTTGTTTTGAGCTGCTGACCCTCCCTCGATAGCGGTCGGTCCATTGCCGTCCATTCGGCTGGCTGTGCGACTCGCGGCACGGCTCTGGGCACGACTCGCAGCCCGAGAACCAGGCCTGCTGATTGATCCTGCGGCGATGGTACTCCTGGCGTTGGCTGCTTGTGTCTTCGCTGTGTCGATCATCTTGCGGAAGAAGCCACTGCGCTTCGCCTTGGGTTGCGTCAAACCACCAAGCGGATCTCCACCCTCAGCAGCAGGCGTGTCCACTTCCTGCTGTAGGTGGCTGGATCCAGGCCTTGATTGCGAGGCATGGCTTGAGTGGTAGGTCACTCCAGTGAAAGGCGTCTCTGGCCGTCCGTCGTCAAAACCAAACCCTCTACCAGCAGGAGCAGTTTCCCTCGCCTCCATCATGCTCTTTGGCCTGGGATCTTTGCCAAACTTCTTACGGTAGTAGCTTCCGGCACTGGTAGCACTCATGTTCGTAGCAGAGTGACCAGACATGAGACTGCGATTGGTACTTGCGCTGGTGTGTGTCGTGGTTGTAGAGTTCGTCTTGCTGGTAAAAGTCCTGCCCAGTACATTGCGCCCAACATCGTATGCTGATTTGCGGTGACGAAGAAGCTTGGAGCCTTTGCGATCGATTTCAATCTCTTGCTCGCCCATTGATGAACCTGCTCTGTGCGGACCGTTCTTCAGCGGCACAGGAGGTGGCATGCCGTTTGAAACCCCTTGATTGGCCTTGTCCTGCTCCTGCAGACGTTTCAAACGGCTTTCCATGCGCTTAACATAGTTATTGACGTTTGGTATGCCCTCATCGTCTAGGTCGTCAACCTGCCCAGCTTGACTTTCAGCCTCCATTGCTGATTGTGCTCGCACCTTCTTTGCTGAAGCTTGGTACACCTGGTCGAACGCATCTGGCGACCACGGTTGCGAGGGTGTCGCTGGCTCGTCTGGCGAATTGGCACTTCTCGACATTGTCATGTCCTGCAAAGACGACATAACGTCATTCATGGCGGTCGTGAGAGGCGAAGGCGTAAAGTTGCCCTTGGTCTGTCGTGGATCCGGCGATGGTGGTTCTGGTGTGTGGTAGCCATTGTGGGCAGGCGGCGCAGGCGACGGTGCTCTGCTTGGATTATATGCTACACGATGCGGAGGTGGTGGAGGCGGTGGCGAGTCAATTGTTTCCTCCGGCTCGTACTCGTATGGAGCAGGTGAAGGGCTGCGACTGTGGTCCAGTTGCATCTGGTATGGTGATGGCGAAGGACCTCGATCATAGGCCCGGTATTGGAACGACGGGGCGGGCGAAGGAGCTCGCGAGTGCTCCTGAAACGACGGTGCTGGAGACACGGCACGCGAGTGCGTCTGCTGCTGGTACTGGAACGAAGGCAATGGGGAGGCTGCTCTTGAGTATGCCTGATAATTCGTTGGCGGTGCAGGAGAGGCAGCTCGAGCATAGTGCTGGTAGTTTGTCGGTGGCGCAGGAGACGCAGCTCGAGAGTACCGCTCATAGTTGGAAGGTGGCAATGGAGACGCTGCCCGGTATTGATCCTGATAGTGCGTTGGTGGCGCTGGCGACCTCGATCTGTAGTGGTCATGGTACTGTGTAGGAGGCGCTGGTGACACTGCTCTGTGGTAGCTTTGGACGGGAGGCGCTGGCGAGACAGCCCGAGAATGCTGCTCATACTGCCTGGGCGGTGCAGGCGAGTGTGCGCGTATACGAGAGCCCTGCCGTGAGGGTGCTGGAGAGACTGCTCGGGCAATGGGCGTGCGTTTCGATGGCGGCCGGGGCGACACAGCGCGCAGATTCGAAGGCGCTCGGGGTGCGGGTGACGGCGTCTCGCGGCTCTCGGTAGACGACCTCTTCATGGACGAGAACGGCGTCTTCTGTGCTTTCAAGCTGCCATTGGGCGAAGACACTCCACTCGTCTGCTTGAGCCTCTCTCGCGCCGCTGCCGCCGGGTTCGGGGACGCTGCAGACGCGTATGCGGTGAAGGGCTTCCGGAACGTGCTCTTAGCCTTCTGCGGTGTGACTTTCGGTGCGCTGTCCTGCCTTGAGACCATGCTCCCTCCGCTGCCAGTCCGGGCCCATGGCTGGTAGTCTTCGCTGAGCAGCTCGACAAAGTTGGACGGGAACAGGCCAACCATGCGCCTGTCGCGCTTCAACCGTCCCATCCACCATGATCCATCGCCAGCATTGAGCACCTCAATCAGGTCGCCTTCTATGAACCCAAGGTCACGTTTTGTCTGAGGATGCGGTCAGCCACGGTGCAGCAGCAAACAACGGCTTCCGTCCCAACTCACCTCGCCGCCCCACGAATACGTCGCTTTGCACCAGCACGGGAAGCGCGTCGGCAGGGCCTGGCCTACTGCCATCTTCCTCCCAGGCGTGTTATTAAGATTATTGCGTCTTCGTTGGCCGGCAACTCATGAGGTGGGCGTCCGGCGTCGAGTCGAGTCGATGCGAGGCGAGGCGGTGTGCGATTATCACAGAGCGATTGGCGGCGCGAATTGATGATGCAACGGCAAGAATAACGCACATCGAGTGGCGATGGGTGAGAGTAGCAATGCCAGCGAGGAATATTCTGTTGTCAGGTCATACCCAGGGCATAGCGGGGAGCGATATGGGTGTGCGGACTGGATAGGCGGCTCGTCCCAACTGGGTTCTTTGTTGACCGTTGGCCCGGCAGCCACGACTGTTGGCGCTAGCGATTCCACAACTCCATCACCACGTCACACAAGCTCATCGCAACCCGATCCCGATGACCACACTACACCAATTCAGACGGAATGCATCGACGTCTACACCGCATGGTTTCATCTACGCTGGTGTTGATTTTGCCCTTGCGTGGCGCTTACATAGCAACGAGATATCGACAGCTGCGTCAGGTGGCACGACGTCCTGCAACCCACAGCATGCCCTTGGACCAGAAAATACACATGCGAATATACGGACAAACATGCATGTTGAGCTAGCGAATGCTTCACATGAGTACCGCTTCTCGAGATGCTCACCACGAGCCAAAATCTGGCCAGCACTCTTCGCTGATGTCTCATCTTGCGCATCTCTAGCATCTGGCTGATACTGCTTGTAGCCGTGTAGTTCTTGAGCCCGGGCATTTCCCTCAAGCACAAGATCACGTCCATCAATGAGCACACCCATTGTCAAAATATTCTTTCAAAAGCCAGTCTGTCGACCAAGCATCCTTGTCCAAAATATTTTAGACTCTGATAGCAGCTGTGTCCACGGCGCCAAACATCGCTCTCCTAATAGTTCGAGCTTCGGTATCGAAGCTGCAGTGCGTCATGCTGGGGCTAAAGAAGACACGAAAGAGTCCTCTAGCGCAACGTAAGGATACTACCTTCTCTTTCAATCACTTTACTTTCTTAATAGCAACACAGTCGACATACGACTAATTCTCAATGACTCCCCTAAACCGCACTCCAGAATCCTCATCGCTCCAACATGTTCACCCGGATGACACTGTTAGAAGGTAGGATTGTATTTAATCACGTCGTAGCGAACTTGAGATTGAGCATGGACACGAGATATGCGTAAAATGACTAACGGCGTTCCACGTAGTGGGTTTATCATACCCTGAACATCCTTCATCGCCCCAAAACTCGGCCTCACGCCCTCCGCCTCCGTCTTCATCTACTCGCTGCCCTTTCCACATCGTAGCACAAGGTTCGCTCACTGGAATTTTGCTTTGGTCTTGGCTCACGCTGTAGTTGCAATGTGTTCTGGCCGCAGTAGTCTGCAACTAGGTTGACTTGCTGTACGGACTCGCTTTGCCGAGACCGTGAGAGGGTCAGCGTCATCTGCTCGCAGCGTCTGACTATTTATTACCCTGTCAGCACAACTCGAATTTGGAAGCTACGTTGACTGGCCTTCTCTCCGCTTGTATCCATATCCGGTACGTAATCCTCGATGTCTGCGGATAGGCATCGTGACTTGGTACTTCACTTGTCCTGATGAGTGGAAGGAAAATGTTGTTCCAGTATTTGATCTGCGCATTCTGCAGGCCAGGTGACATGCTGCTATTTTGCAGCTCTACGCTTGTGTGGATCGAAAATGCTCAATAAGTTTGTAAAAGATTTCTTAGCTCTCTTCGCGTGTGTCTGCGCATATCAATCAACCACTTTGATCGTCGACCACCCTCTTGATCTAAGTAGCCTACCAGACGCATGCGCACCAAACGTAACACACTCTCAACTCTGTCAAGCTAACAATCTCTCAACAATCTCGCCCAGCTATCTCGCCCTTCCAGCAGCGAACATCCATGAAAGCGCGCCCGCTCGCAGACCGCAGTTAATATATCTTCGACTTACGCATCCACCTGCCAAGCCGCTTCAGCAGCCAAGCGTTACACAGCCCGCGCAAATCAAAAATCTTCTTGTTCCTTTGGCGTTGTTTCGATCGGATGGCACTGACTCGTTTGACATGAGACGTTGACCCGCTTGGTTCCGATTTTGACGGGCGTTCTGGAACGATGTGCCGCTGAACTACTTCTTCGAACACCACATTTTCGAGCAAAGATTGGACTTTAACTCTAACGCGATGAGCACAGTGATGCTCCAAAGTCGCACCCATCTCTTTACTTTCATCTAAACACCTTCATATGGGGCATATGCACCCCACAACTCGCTTCCACCGCATCGTCTTGGCCTTCATTTGCCCACCCTCCGAAATGCTCACATGGTGCGACTGCCAATGTGAGTTCCCCATGGAATGCCACTATGGCAATTCCATTGCCCCCGTTGCCGATATTTAATCTACGTTCCGAAACGCATGACGCACCCCGACATCTTGGCGCAGCGGAACATTTGCACCATACACACGTATGCTTGGCGGTGTTTCAAGGCTCAATTTAATCTACGCGGAGGCCAAGGAAGTGGGTGCGTTTAGGCGATTTTGTGCTGTGGCATGCGGGATGCAAATGAAGAGAAGGTGTGTGCACTGTGAGTATAGTAGAAACGGTGTGAAACGGAGGGTTCATCCCTCCAATGAAAAAGGATCTGTATTTGGATGAATGGAAGACATGGGAGCAGGACGGGTTTGTATAAGTACTGAACGTTGCTGAATGAGTTGAAGGCATCGCAGTCTCGGTCTACTCGATTCACTTACATTCGTTCTTCGCATCTTCCATTCTTTTCTTGTACCCAGCTACCTTCACTTCAGACTTTGCAACCTTCCAAACCTTCACTTATCCTCCTTCCTCCCACCAGCAACCATGAAGGCCGTTGCCATCTTCGCGCTGCTCGCGCCCCTTGGTGCAAACGCACACTACATCTTCAACCGCCTCATCGTCAACGGCGCATCCATTGGCGGCGAGTACGCCTACACTCGCAAAAACAGCAACGCATACAACCCGTCGTTCCCCTCTGAGCTCATGAACTCCAACGACCTGCGCTGCAACAAGGGTGCGACTGCGGGAAACACTGCCACGTATACTGTCAAGGCAGGCGACAAGATCGGGTTCAAGATCTTCAACAACGAGCTTGTTGAGCACCCCGGTCCGGGCTTCGTATATATCTCCAAGGCGCCTGGCTCTGTCAAGAACTACGATGGCTCCGGGGACTGGACAAAGGTATATCACACCCATCTTTCTACTCCCGGAATTCTACATCTCGTACTAACAATCTGCCTCACAGGTCATGACATCCGGCCTCACCAACCCCAGCACCCCCGGCGTCGACACCGCCTGGGCAAACTGGCAAAAGGACCGCCTGGAATGGACGATCCAGAAGTCCATCCCAGCGGGCGAGTACCTCGTGCGCGTGGAGCACATTGGCCTGCACGAGGGCCACGTCGGCAAGGCGCAGTTCTACATCGAGTGCTTCCAGCTCAAGATTGAGAGCAGCGGGACGGGAACGCTGGGCCCCACGGTCAAGTTCCCCGGTGCGTACAAGGCGTCGGATGCGGGTATTGCGTTTAACAAGTGGAACAACCCCAAGTCGTACACTATGCCTGGGCCGGCGATGTATGCTGGGAACTAAGCAGATAGCTGGAGGTGAAGAGCTTGGGTGAGGCGTGGATACTTTCTTTGGGGTCCTGGTTTAGGCTTCTGCGCTCTGTCGCTTTTTTCAATATAAATACTCTTTTTTGCAATATGCGTCTCCTATAACATCTGTCGCCCAAAGCATGCGACAAAGAATGCGAGGAAATAAGTGCTGTGATGAAAGCTCGCCGGATAGTCTGTGGGTACGAACAACATGCTCAGGCTTACCGAACACATTGCTCAGCCACGTGAACCCTCTCGTCTAAGGAGGAAATACCTCTATCTCATCCTTGCGACTCACCTCTCCGCACAGCATCTACGCCCCCAAAACCCCCCCTCAGCCCATCACCCTGCACAAAATCTCCCCAAATATGGGCGGACTCAAAAAAAAAGGGAAACTGTCCAGGGGTGCTACTTACTCAAGCGCATAGGTTCGGCGAGCTTTTTCTCTCGCTAATTGGATAAGTGCGACCATCAACCAAGTGCTGTCACGCGGATTTGCTTTGCCTACCTTCGTAGCGGGCGTCAACATAAGCGGTAGGATCAAGAGTGAAATGTGCTGGTCCATACTACCGAACAGCTGAAACATCATGGGCTAAGCGGAAGACCCATGCCGACCAATCCGTCGGGGATCAGGCAGCAGCGAAAGAGAAGACGTCAGTGTCAGAGCCTGCCCCAGCCGTCTACCATACCTTCATGGTGCGTATGCAAACCTCAACCATATGCGTCGCATAGCATTATCTCGACATGTTGCTGCATCACAGCCGTTGTCGCCACTGTTCAAGCTTCCTGCTGAACTGCGCATTGCCATCTACAAGCATTTGGCCTTTCCTCCCATCGACAACCATGAAAGCCACGGTCTCATCCTATCGTGCCGACAGGCAAAGCAGCAATGCGAAGAAACCGCGATCAGCCAGTTCAAGACATGGATATCGACCTTCAAGCAAGACCTTGTTCCGCAATGCGCATTCGAAGTGCGCATACTTCTCCCGCGACTGCCCGTGATCCGAACTGTGCTGCAATTCAACACCATCAGAGAAGTCTCGCTGATCTTCCCTAAAGAGGCGGTCTTTCACGCCAGTTTCCCATCCGCGCAGTTCTTTGGAAACTTGCGAGTCCTGAACCCTGTATTTTGTCTTTGGTTAGACAAGCTTACACTGCACTTCCGAGGCTCTATCGAAGATGGCGGAGATTCGTATTGGATACAAAAGACGTTCAGGCGGTTACAATTCATATTGGAAGGAGGGCTGAGCTACGCACACGATCCTATTGGCCAGGCAAGGGAAAAGCAAGTCCGCAAATTCTCTAACGTGTGGGATCACTGGAAGCCAGAGCCATCATTCATCAGAAAGTTGGTCGTCTCCTGGGATCTCACCGAAAAAGGCATACCCAGCAATGGATTCGTCCACCTCGAGGGCATGTGCAGACGACGGCCAACAGAAGCGTGTACCGGTCGGAGACTGTACAGGGTCAAAGACGACGTTAAGTGCTTACTCGGAGAATACATGTTGGAGTCAGCATGTCGCTTCAGACCTTCGGGAAGTGAGCAGACACTTTTTCGTCCAGGACTTGAACACAGAGCGACGTGCTCTCAGTGCACATACCCGTGGGACTACCGACGATTTGCCCGAGGGTTACCGGCAGAGGGCGACGAACGTTGGGTCTGATATACGGAGCGATGCGTGATTGGCCGGGACTGAATAGCGCGGCCCGCTGGCAGGCAAAGATATGGTGGTGGGCTCGTTCAGGACAAAGGATGGAAATCTAGCAGCTGGGCTAGCATTCCAAGCTGAATCTTATCGAGATCTAGAACCAAAGTAGTGGAACCGTTATCAGCATGAGCGCTGTTGTACCTGCAGATTATCGGCATGATGTGTCGTTGCTTGACAGGATATCTTGTCCCGTAGTGCGTTGCCAGCTGCCAGCCGCATGGCATGGCGTCATTGTCTTCCGTCGTGGTTTGTGAGGACCGCACTTTCAATAATCGCAAGAATAGTGATCATGCATTCATCATACACATACGAGGATTGAGGAGCTCCTGTAGGTTTTCGTTGCCGAGTTGCATGAGTTCAAGAGAACGTGGGCGGCGGTCTGATCTTGTAACGTGTGTGTCAGCTCCGAACTCCGCGGCCAGGCTACAAGTGGCTTGGTCGAAAAATGCTTATCGTGAAATGATCGGCACAGAAACACATGATGACGACCAATCTGGCATGTATAAAGTCGCGCACGAGAACCAAATTGCTGTAATCGTGTGCTGTACTTGCCTTGTAAGTGTTTAGTTCTTACGCTGGCGGGCACCAAGGACTTCTTGCCATCTAAACCCGCCAATAAGCGTTCCTGCACATTTTGAATGATACGGCAGCGCACAAGAATGTTCATCGGCGCTTTTCCACTTTCTTACTTCATCCATTTTCCTATTCCTAGAGATGTGTGGCATTAGTTGCGTGGTCGCGTTGCGCGGTCAGAATCCATTATTCGACGCTCGCTCGGAATTGAGCAAAGCACTCGATGATAGCCTGAACACGATCAAACATCGAGGTCCAGATGCTAACGGCCAGTGGATCAGCGAGAATGAACGGGTTGGTGAGTGACATACTCTGCACTCCATAGATCCAGCTTGTTGAGCTCACATGACTGACATGTCCGCCCACAGCCCTCGGCCACAACCGTCTCGCTATTGTCGATCTCACCCCCGAAGGAGAGCAACCGTTCCACGATGCGGAAGGCGAGGTACACGTGGTCGTCAACGGAGAACTCTACGGCCATGACGCGATTCGCGAGGATCTGAAGACCAAGGGTTACAAGTTCAAGAGCAAATGCGACTCCGAGATTGCGATTTATCTCTACAAGGAGCATGGTCTATCATTCCTATCGCATCTTCGGGGAGAGTTTTCTCTCGTCCTCTATGACTCGAAGTCGCAGATGGTCATCGCCGGCTGTGACCGCTACGCTATCAAGCCATTGTACTATACCGTGCATCAAGGCAATCTGCTGGTGAGTGTTTAGTCATGCTATAAGCGCGGAATGAAGTGCTAATACGGTGACTTAGATCGCTTCTGAGATTAAAGCATTCATACCCTTTGGTTGGAAAGCCGAGTGGGACGTGCAAAGCATCAAGGACGTTGGCTGGCTGTGCGATCGAAGAACGCTGTTCAAAGGTGTCCACTCCGTCAATCCTGGACATTACATGACGCTCACATCCTTCGATATGGCGACTCAGCATAAGTTCTGGGATCTCGAGTTCAAAGATAAGGTGAGTAAGCCATCAATCTGATTTTTGGACAGGGTCACTGATTTTCACAGCGCGAAGTTGACAGTCGGACGGAGGAAGAGATGATTCAGGGTGTGCGAGACAGACTCTTCGAAGCAATCCGCGATCGGCTTCGGGCAGATGTGCCAATTGGCGTCTTCCTCAGTGGTGGCATTGACTCCAGTGCCCTCGCTGGCATGGTTACGCACCTCATGAAAACCGAAGGCACGTCGCTAGGAACAGCATCGCCGTCCGAAAGCATCAACTGCTTCAGCGTGAAGTTCGTTGGCGACGAACATGATGAAGAGCGTAAGTGCTACCGGAAAGTTTACCCAATTCCTTGGGCTGACCAAGTCATACAGCTATCGCGCGCAGGACAGCCGAGTGGCTGGGAGTGAAGATGCACTACATCGAAATGACTGAAGAGGTCTTTGCCGCAAACCTCGAGGACGCCGTCTGGCACAATGAAGTCGCTGTCAAAGACCTGGGCACGGTCGGCAAGTTCATGCTCTCCAAACTCACCCACGAACAGGACATCAAGGTCGTTCTCACGGGCGAAGGATCAGATGAGCACTTCGGTGGATACCGAGAGCTTCTCAAAGACTTCGTCCGGGAACCGGACTTGTCGTGGCCTGCATCGAACTTGAGCGAAGAGGACCGCATGCGCGCTATCGAAGAGCTGGAAGGTGCTGAGACTTCTCATCCAGACGAGCCTGAGACAGCCGTGGTTGTGCGACGACAGGTGAATAACACGTCTTTCCTCGGCTTCACGCAGTACTTCGCCCTCAACGACGAGCTGATACGACCATGGGTGTACACTGAATACGGCGAAAGCGACAAGCGCATTTCCGCCGTGAATGCACTTGACGGCCGTACTCGCGACTTGGTAGCGCACAAATGGCACCCACTCCATACATCGCTATACATCTGGACGAAGTGCGCTCTCGCCAAAGGCTTGCTCACCGTCCTCGGCGACCGCTGCGAAATGGCGCACAGCGTCGAAGGCCGCCAGCCATTCCTCGACCACCGCCTCACCGAATACGCGATGGGTCTGCCTCCCAGCATGAAGATCCGCTGGGATCCTGCCACACGCACGTTCAGCGAGAAGTGGATCCTGAAAGAAGCGGTCAAACCGTACATCACAGAAGAACTGTACAAGCGGAAGAAGCATCCCTTCTCGGCGCCTGTGAAGTATAAGCCTGGAGGAGCGGTGTACAACCTGTTCGACTCGCTTATTACGAAGGAGAATATTGAGGGTTTGGGCTTTTTGCAGTGGAGTCAGTGTGAGGGGTTGGTCAAGCATGCTATCAAGGAGGGCGATCGAGCTGCGTTTGGGCAGATGATACTTGTTGGGCAGTTTGTGATTATTGGTAAGAAGTTCAAGGTTAAGACAGCGCAGCCGGATTATGGTAGTGCGGCGCAGAACGGTCACGTCGACTAGATTGAGGTTGCACATCGTTGAAGAAAGTTATATCATTACCTAGGCAAGTCATCGCCCGCTACCTAAGCTACATGTACTACGAAAGAAACAAGCCGCTTGTATTCCTACTGACGACGCAACTACTCTACATCTCCATCTCCACCTCCACCTTCTCGCCATCATCGACCTCAATCTGCTTCTGCACAACTGTCTTCTCAATACCCTTTGCTTTGGGCACCAACATAAGCCGAGAAGTGAACTTAGCCCAAACAATCGCCTCCATCATATCAGCCACGTGCCCCAACGACTTGCGTTCCGTACATCAATGTCCAGCTGGAACCAGCCCACAGTCTCCACCGTGTTGACAGCAGATGTGAACGTAGGCCAGCGAGCCGCACCGTAACCCTTTGTCTTCATGAGATTGGCCTTGGCTGCATCGGCGAGCTCGAACTTGTTCCCGCCCAGGGCGATGTTGCGCTTGAAGGTGCGCGAGCCCCACGAGAAGGTGAATGTTTGAAGAGGGCGCGTGTATTTGCACGCTTTGATGTTGGAGATGAGTGCATGCCAGATGTACTTGAAGAGTTCGTCGGGGCCGGGAGGGTGGCAGGAGAAGTGGATGTGCAGGCTGTCGCTGCGGATCTTGGTGATGGCGAAGAGGGAGACTGAAGGGGGCGTCATGGTCGAGACGATGACGTTGAGGTCGCTCAAGCCGAGGAGATCATCTTCTGAGGCGGCGAACGTGGGCAGGCGATAGTCCTTGTATTTATGGAAGGAGGCCCACAGTTGCTCAGCATCTTCTTGTTCAGTGCCGGCAGAGGCCGAAGGAGCTTCCTTGCGGCGAGAGCGCTTGGATGTTTGGAGGACCGGCGCGCCGCCGATGGAGAGCTTGCGTTTTGGCATCTTGCGAAAGTGAATTTTGTGTTGAGATAGTAACGAGTTGAGGTGAATACAAATGCTAGACAGTAGCACTAGATGTGGAGAGCGACGAATTTAGGACAAGTGCTGAGGCGCTGCGGACCTTTCACATCCAGCACTAACGAGAGATGACAAATGAATTGGTTGTTGGTCGTATCAACCAAAGGCTGCAAAACTTCAATCGTGAGACCGCTGTTTCACTCCCTGCGAATGCTCACTTGGTGAAGGCTACTGTATGGTTCGTACGGTGTGTCGACGGCCTGTGCAACTAGGGGGTCACCTCCGGCATTTTCGTCTTCAAACTCATCCCAAGACACAACACTCTCCGCATCGCCATCGTAGTTCGAGTGCTACTCAGTTGAAGCAGCCATGGCCTCGAACTCCTTGTATAGTTCAATGACCCGTCTGATACAAGAGCCAAACCTCTGGAGAACAAGAGATGAGAACTTGCACGTCCCACCCGTCTCAGTCCTGAAGCAGCCAACATCCTCCATGTCGCTCGTTGCCGAAAGCATTATCGGCCACTCTCGTGGCTTGCCCTGGATTGCGTGCTGAATAGCCGTCTTTTTGGTCTCAGAGAAAGAGAAGCGCTTCCCACTCAGTGTCGTATCGCATTTGCGTCGTCTGTAGTCCCATGATACAGTAAAGACAGGAGTACGTTTGGTGGGTAGACGACGAAGCTTTTCGAACCAGTTCCCGAACAACAAGCGGCATTGACGTAGGGATAGCTTTCCGGCAACATGCAGGGTGAAGTCGTCGATTCGTAGGTCCAGCAAGTCTAAATCTTGTATAGAGTAAGCATCCAGCAAACTCTTGACTCGAGCTGCGGGAATGATGATGACCACTTTCGTGGTGGCTACTAGATCTGCCGCTGATTTGATAGTCTTCGGGGGTCGAAAGCTGTGTTCTGCTGTAAACTGCTTCAGATACAGCCAGAGTCTCCGGGCGCCTTCTTCGGCAGCTGCCATCTTCTTGTCGGGCCTGAAGGCATGTGAGTCCGAAACCACTTTTCCCAGGGATGCTTTTGACAGAGAAGGCGGTATGACCACCTGCACGGAAGCCCCAATCATGAGCAGAGAAATCTCTCTCGTATTCGACAGGAGGAATCATCAAGTACTCATAGATCATGTTCCAGATGTCTCGATCGAGTTTACCGAAGAACGGCTGCTTTGCATTGGCGTTGACGAAGGAGTAGCTGGTAGCGACTCTCTGTTGGGGGCACGCCGAAGCTGCCCAATTCCGGTGCTAGGAGTTGGATCGAACATCTTCGAGCTGGACGATCTTGGTGTCGGCGATGGAGTAGCTGGTCCTGGTTGTGGTTGGTGTCTCGCAGAACGCCGACGCTTCGCGATCTCGGTGGGTGATCTTGAATCGAGCATCTCTGCGCTGGACGCTTGGGGACACTTAATGTCCGTAGTAATTTCTGAGGAAGTAGACGAGGTCAATTGGTGTACCGGGCTATTGATCGACGGTGGAATTCTTTGAAAAAGCCGGAGAGTGTAAAAGTTATAATGTCGAAAAGTGAGCCTCCCAATGTGGATTGTTTGTTGCTGGGTGCTTACCCTGTCAAGTCATGTTGTGCAACGCCGTAGCGAGGTGACGCTGAGCCGTTTGATGGGAAGGCGATGAGGCTCACCGCCGGCCACAGACAGCATGTTGAATTGAATACGTCGCCCAATGAGGGACTTCGAAATTCGAAGTTCGAATCACGGACCCATAAGAACATTAGCAAATGAGTAGGGCTGAACGCGCTGCCTACTCATCTCTCCAGCTGGGAGGTATGAGAAAGTTAAGTGTTCTATTTGGGCATACCTGATGACAAGACGAAAGGGTATCTAACGGTTGTAAATCAAATTCGCATCACACGCTTCACTCCTTCTTCAACACATCGATGATCCACTGCACTCCCTCTTCAGCCTCCCTCAGCCCGTAGGGCAACGTGAGCACAAAGCAATGCATCTGCTTTTCCCAGTGTAGCCACTTGCCCTGTACACCCAGCTCTGCTAATTTGTTGCGAAACAGCACCCCATCTGGCGCTAGCACGTCGCAGCCAGCCGTAATGCCATGAACTCGAATGCCGCGCTTCGCCAGCAGCGAGATATCTGCGTTGATTGGTGACACCCTGCGATCTGATGTGTCCCAGTCTGCCGTCCAGGCTGCCGCCGTCTGCCGTATCACCTTTGGTGTGAGGAGCGGGTCGAGCTTCGCGAGCTTCTCGATGTCTGGGTTCGTTCGCGTGAGGTCGGTCGAGGGGCTGATAACCATGAGGGCTATCGGATGGCCAGAAGATGTCTTTTCTGTCGACACATCCAATCCATTCTCCTCGTCTTCTTTCAGCGCCTCCAATGTCAGGCATAGGACTACGTTGGCTCCAGAAGAGTCGCCAGCTAGTATGACCTTGTCCCCGGCCTCTCGCGCCTCCGCCATAAGTTGTCTGTAGAGCTTCATGCATAATGGGAACGACTTGGCGGCAGGATCTGTGGGAGCGAGAGGTATGGAGACAATGGAGACGATGGTGTCCGGCATCGTCTTGGCCATCTTCGAGCACACGGACCAGTGCTGTTCGGTCGGCTCTTTCTGCCAGCTACCACCGGCGAAGTAGTATATTCGCTTCTTGCCAGTCTCCGTAGGTTCTGTTGAGGCGCGTAAGTCGTAGATGTGTATGTCGCATACCGTCCGTTTGGAAAGGTTGCATTTGCGAAGTTTTGATTTGGGAGGGTCGAGTAAAACTGAGCCCATGCCGTGTTTTGGCTGGCCGCCATTGATTTGGTTGCGGAAGGAGCGCAGCAGCAAGTGCAGTACGCTCATGAAATTTGAACGGTCATCCCGTTCTGTAACTTTGATTGAGCCATTGTCTACGATGGTGTAGTTCTTTCTCTCGCAGGCCCCTAATTCATACATGTTATTGACCTTGGTAGAGAAAGTCGAAAGGGAGTCGAAAGAGAGTCGAAAATGAATATTGCAACCCTAATTTGAACGCGGAGCTAGGATGACGTTTTATCATGAAGATCCACATCAAAAGGAATGCGTGCCGCGATTGGGACGCGCGCGTTCATCTAGCGCGTCATGATTTTACGCGAAGGTACCGTGACCGAAATCTGGGGATTGCCAAATCAAAGTAAGGGTCCACGGTGATGAGGGTCTTGGCTATGTGCAGTGCTGACCGTTGGAAGTACCACATGGTGGATATGAAGAGCTCAGAGATACTTGATGGCAGATGTCAGTCATGGCGTGGTGGGCACCTGGGCAGCTCATGGCAGGTCGCTTGAGATGACGTCTGCCAAGAGCGGAGCCACGCAATCCACATGCCGCGATCCGAGCCTCCTCCTCTCACGATGTCGAACAAGACAACAGCCTTCCAAGCTTTCGAGTCTGCAAACCTGCTTTTCGTGTTCAATGCACTTGTATTAAGGCATTTATGCTGTTGCAAGAGACTGGATATTCAATCGGGCTGAGATCCAACACGCATGCCGATTGCATACTCACCTCACCATCAGCCAAGCCTCAGGTCGAATTGTTGAGGCTGCTTTCAAAATGCAGGAGCGGAATATCTTGGCCATAGGCTCCTGTGAATGAGCGGACGGCGCTCTTAAGACGGCACTCCGCCCCGCCAGCGAGCAGCCAATGCTCGTCTGCCGGCACAATCTCCGTCGGAAGCTCTTGTCCTCTTGGTATCATTCGTCAAGATCTTTCCCTTTGTCTCGCCTTACCATATTCAGCTCATAGTGCCAATGTTACCGCCTGGGCGCACGCACATGATGCTGCATACCACTTTGAGTTTCAGCTAAGTACAATTGTGATAAAGGTAACTTGTTAGCCACATGTGGCACACTTCGAGAAATTCAAGTCGATTGTTTCTACTCCAAACCGCCACGTGGATCTATGGCTGACCAGCATCCCCTTACCGACGAGGAGATCAAAAGCTTTGTTGACGACCTAGACCGCGACAACAACGGCAACATCGACTACTGGGAGGTGGCGCGCCTGCTGGACGAAGTACACCAGGAGATTGCACCGAAGGCACAACCGCATCACCTTCATCATGAATCACGCAATGAGGCGCGACAGGAGTTCCTCCGAACCGTCATTGGTACGCGCGAAGACACGATCAAGCGCGACCAGTTTGCCGACGCCGTGAAGAGTTGGAACATTCCGTCGCTGGACCAGGACCGAAGGGAAGCGAAACAGGAGGATGATTATATCAAACAGATGTCGATATACCGGAGAGCGCGCGCTTATTGGGCTGTCAAGGGACCAGAGATCGCATTCGCAGCTTTTGTTGCATCGTTCATGATCGCCTTTGGAGTCTGGCCGTTAGTCACGTACCTCACGACAAGCATGTACACGCCAGCTTTTGGCTGGGGTCTCGTGCTGGCGAAGACATGTGCTGGAATCCTGTACCCCACGTTTTTCTTCCTGATTCTGTCCATGTCACGGTGGCTAGCGACATTCCTCAGGCGCTTCTACTTCATCTCGCGCTTCATTAATTGGGATCTGTCGCAGTCGTTTCACATCAAGATGTCTATTCTCGCCGTTAGTCTCGCAACATTACATGCTATAGGACATTTGAGTGGATCTTTCGTCTTCGGCAGCATGGCGGGTAGACAAGATGCTGTTGCAAAACTTATTGGGCAAGATGCTGCACCTCGATCGTACAATGACTACGTTCGGTCCCTTCCTGGCTGGTCCGGCTTGACTGCCCTCAGCCTCTTCTATCTGCTCACGGCAATGAGCATGCCGCCAGTTCGAAAATGGAGCTACGAGGTCTTCCAGCTTGGTCACCTACTCATGTTCCCCATCATCGGCCTGTTGATGGCACATGGCACCGCAGGTCTGTTTCAAGAGCCCATGTTTGGCTACTGGCTGGCTTTCCCTACATTCCTCGTTGTACTCGAGCGGGGATTCCGTATGATTCTTGTCTATCGGCCAGTTGAAGCAGATGTCGAACTTCTGGATAATGACACCGTCGTCATCACTGTCGAAGTACCAAAAAAAAGGCCCTGGGACTACAAAGCCGGACAGTACGTCTTCGTCCAGGTGTCGGAGCTATCGCGATTTCAGTGGCACCCGTTCACCGTTTCGACGTGTATAAACAACCGCATGCAAGTACACATCAAGGCCGACGGAGACTGGACAAATGCGTTGCGCGATCTGGCGAAGAATAGCGACAAATCCAAGATGAAAATTGGTCTTGGTGGACCGTTCGGTGCACCAGCGCAGCGCTTCTACGACTTCGATTATAGCATGGTGTTTGGGTATGTAGTACATCGAAATTAGGTCAGTGACGACACTAACAGATCACAGTGCTGGGATTGGTGTTACTCCATTCTCGGGTGTGCTTACAGACCTACAGTACCGCGAGCTAGAACGTATCAGGTCTACCGAGCAACAACCAGAAGGATCCAACAGAGCTCCGTCAACGAAATCCTCACCATACTCTAGCCACCGACGTGTCGACTTCCACTGGATGGTGCGAGACAGGAACAACCTTATGTGGTTCTCCAATCTTCTCAACGAAGTATCCAAGGACCAAGACCTCGACCACTCACACCTCGACATCCGCATACAAACATATGTAACACAGACGCGCAAGAACATCTCACAACACGTCTTCCGTTGGCTACTCGAGAAGCATCGCACAGACGACCACCCATACTCCCCAATCACCGGTCTCGTCAACCCTACGCACTTCGGACGTCCGGACATCAAAGGTATCATGGAAGAACATTACTCCGACATGTGTAAGGTGCTAGCCAATCGGACGCCGATGAATGAGAAGCCTGAAGAAAGGCGACGCAGTAGAGTTGGGCGGACCGGTGTGGTGGACGACGAGGTCCGCGTGGGTGTATTCTTTTGTGGGCCGCCTGTGATTGGTCAACAGCTCAGCGACCAGTGCGAGCAGATGAACGCTAAGGCGCGCAACGAGGGACGGAAAGTCGAATATCGCTTCATGATCGAAGTGTTTGGATGAAAGCTGGATTTTGGTGCATTGAGGAGTTTCGATTCGACTGTTCAGCTTAAGCGATATGAGTAACGTGTTTTACAAGCGAGTCGCGCACCCCACCAACTTTGCGCATCTCTACAATCGTATATCTCAACCACACAGTGATACAATATATAGATATTTTCAAGGTAGATTAAGCAGTATCTAACGTATCCCTTTTGCATGTACGTGAGTTGTGCCCAGTCTCTCTGCACCTCTTGCAGCGCGCCAGAGCCTGAGGGCTGAGGCCTGATCGCTCTCCACCTTGACGCTGTTCACGCTCAACCTGCTGCTCAGCCTCCCTTTGGGCTAGTACATCCTCTCCCTCTCCCTTTGTTAAGGTCCCGCGCTTCTGTATCCGCTTCTTTGTGCGCTGCCTACGCTTGCTTGCGGCTTCGTTGGCTCTCTCAAGGCTGGCGATCCGATTGCGCATTAGCTCAGCTGAGAGCAATATCACCTCTGCCCCCTTCTTAAGCTGGCCAATCGCTTGAATAATCGAGGCAGGTGATGAGCTCTTGCGCCGTTGTATCCGATCACGTATCAACGTTGATTGAGCCTCAAGGTCACGTACGTTAATCGGCGTTTTGGCTTCCCAAGAAGCCGCTGGCAGAGCGACTGGTGTAGGTGTACGTAGCTGCACATCTAGCTTTGACAGAACAACGTCTGGCTGGAGAGGGACAAGGCCTGCGCCTCGAAAGGCTGAGCAGATATTGGCTGACGTAAACGATCGCTGAAAGGCTGCCTTAAAGGCTGGCAGAAATTCAAGCTTTGTGATGTGGTTGATGTGGTGGCGGATCAGCGCCTCGATCTCGCGGCTGTACGCGCGCTTCAACGGCGAGAAGCAGCCCACGTCAAGCGGCTGCAGCAGGTGGGATGAGTGAGGCGGCATGCAGAGCGTATAGATATTGTTCTCCTTGCAGAGCTCCTGAAACTCAAGAGAGTGGTGGCTCTCATGGCCATCAAGGATGAGCAGCCGACGCGCCCCAACCACCTTGCCATCTGTATGCTTGATAAAGTGCTTCAGCCAGTCAATTCCTATCTCGTTGGTTGTCCAGCCGTTGTCGCTGACAGCAATAGCCCAGTCGCGCGGGACATCCCCCTCGTACGAAGCAGATAGGTGGTGCTTGCCAGCAAATATGATGAACGGTGGGATAGCCCAGCCAGCAGCGTTGATTCCTTGGATCACTGTCGTCCACTCGCGATTGCCAGGCTGAATAGCCTTTGGCTGGCCTCTTCTCTCTGATGCTGTCACGACAAGCTGGGTCATAATCTTGCCCATCATAAAGCCCGCCTCGTCAAAGTTGAAGACGTCCTCATCAAGGATGCCGTACTTGGCTTTTGTCTGCTCTACTAGCTCAAACCAGCTCCTGATTAAGACTGGATCTTGGCAGAGAGCTCTCTGCTTGTTGTAGGCTCGATTGAAACGCGTTGTAAGACTGTCTGTACGCTTGACAAAGTTGCGTGGCCAGTGGACGCCGACCTGGCCTCCGCCGCGAGCCGCGAGCAGCTTATCAGCCATATCACGTACAGCTGCGTACGTAGGCGAAAATCCACGTTGATCCAGGTCAAGTATATATCTGACAATCACCTCCTCTTCTAGCTCACTGAGCTTCTTCGAGTTGGGCTGGCAATCGCGTCGGGCAGGTCGACCAGCACGTCGGTCACGCAGCGTAGATTCGGGAACATGGTAGATTGTAGCAGCGCGTCGATTATTTTGGACTTGATTGGATTTGATAGATGAGATAGCGAGCTGAATATCTGCTTCATTTGACAGTAATTGGGTAACGTTACGTGGAGCCATTGTACGTTGAGATGGGAGAGGTGCACAAAGTTGGTGGGGTGCGCGACTCGCTTGTAAAACACGTTATAACTAATTCCACAAATTTCAGGGTCTGCTAATACGAGTCTCGTATGCGCAAGGAGTCGTCGACCAATCAACGCTCGTGCGAGTCAGCACTAGAGCATAAGGTGGCAAAATATCACCGAGCAGGCTGCGCCCCATCGAGCGATCGGTGAAATCCCATCGTTTTCATCGCCTTTTGTACAAGTCCAAGTTTCTCCCTGGACCCTTCCCCACACTGTCGGTCGTCCCGGAATGTGGTCGGTAATTAGTGTCCTTGGCGTGCCGCTGCATCCGCGCGATGTTCGTGATACTTTACTCGTGTCAGATTAGCAATTGGTACAACTGAGGCGTCTGACTGCGGTTGGGGGTCGCATGTCGCAACCGTACAAGGCGTCCCGATTGTGCACCACACACCCCTGTCGTCCTTTGTGCATTGCCCAGTCATAAGCCATGTCAGCGTACTCGGGTCCAAATGCGCAGCACGGCCGACCCTGAAATAAATGCTTTGTGGCCCTCATGATGTGAGATCGAACCGATGTGTTGCCTGTTTTGCCGTTTTGGCTTCTTACAATCTCAGCGGTGGTTGTTCTTGTGGTTTCTTTCTTTCTTTCCTTCATGTTACCTGGCCCTCTGCGTACTCAGTCAGGATGGCCGGCGGACACAAGTTCCACTACTCGCAGAAAATAGCGTGCGAGAACAAGTACTGGGGTCTACGACATCCCTCGGTTTATCCGACCTCATCAGCCATCGCCATTCTCTTCGTCATCATCCTCGTCGAAATAATCGTACACACCAGCATCGCAAGCGACTGCAACCATACCGAAGCCCAAGATGAAGACGACACACTAGTCGGCCCTTCGTCGCCGGTCGACGAGCAACTACGATCTGCGTCAGTGGCGCAAGAAGATATCGAGAAACAAACCCTACGCACATCGAAGCCAAAGCGAACGCTTGTCTGGTGCTCACCGGCTCCCTCACGAGGGACGCGCGCTGTCCGTCTTGTCCTCGCGGGATGTGTCTTGTATCCCGCTTTCACCGCAATGTACACCCAGATTCAATCCGCGAAAGAGAAACATTACATTGACCCTGTGTGCGCGCGCCACGTGCATCCTCCAAAATTCAACTGGGCGCCGATCATCGTCTTCAACATCATTCCGTTTGCGCTCGGGGCTTGTGCTTTTCTTCGAGCGCTCATCGACTTTGTGTTGGGGTTCTTTGGCATGGGGTTGAGCTATACGAGGAAGTGGAGGGCCTTTCCGTGGATGCCGTGTATGCCGCTGTTTCTGGTGGGAGTGCTTCTGTATGGAGCGTTTAGGGGCGTGAGATGGTCGGTTGCGTGGGTGTTTGAGAAGGTGAACGGAGAAAGGAAAGCGGTGGAAGGGGTGGACGAGGAGCGAAAGGGCTTGGTCGGGGAGTCTGACGAGGACAGTGAGGAGAGTGAAGAGTCGACGGCGTATGAGATGGATAGTCCGAAGACGTCCAGTGAGGGTGGTAAGAAAGGGGAGAAGATAGTATGAGCACATCGAGGACATGTCAACGACGTTACCGGACCATGACCCTTCCTCCTATGACGACGATACTGAGGAGACCGACCGGACGAAACAATTAAGCTGGACTGCCCCGGGGACATATCGTCAACATGACTACTTAGTCGACATTCCCACCAATTGGCAATCTTTTTGGACTCGCGAGTATTCAATCAAACACGATCGCTGCCTTCACGACCGTCTGCTTCCGCACAGCCTCCAAGCACTCGTCCCACTCCTCAACCCTATACGTCTTGTTCACAATACCATCAAGTTTCAGCCTCCCTGATTGAACATACTCCAAGACATGCGGAATGTGGCCCATGCTGCAGAAGCTCGCCAGAATCGTCACCTCGTGCTCCCAAATCCGGAACGGCGACCACGCGATCTTCACGCTCTCATCGTAAACGCCGTACACGACCAATTTGCCGCCCTTGCGCACGTAGTTGAGAGAGGCCTCCAGCACAGTCGAAGCACCCGTGGCTTCGATCACGATGTCGAAGCCATAAGGATTAGCTGGTGCGAGTATCCCCATCTGTACTTGTGGCTCGGTGTCGGATATGGCGATGTAGTCGTCAGCGATATCAAGCTTGCGCGCGAGATCGAGCTTAGGGCCGCCTTTCGAGGCGATGGTCAACTGCAAAGCGTCAAGCGAATGGATGTGGAATGCTTTCGACGAGACTCACATGCGCCGCGCCATTCATCTTGACCAATTGCGCCAGCAATATACCCGTTGGTCCGCATCCAAACAGCAGCACTCGACTCCCGACTTCGATTTGCATTCGTTCGATGCCATGCAGTGCGCACGCAGCGGGCTCAAGCAGCACAGCGTCAAGATCTGGAAGGTCGCCGATCGGATGTACCAGCCTCGCAGGATATCTGCAGTACTCTGCGCACCCTCCTGGAGCGTTCCCACCAAAGGCTATCAAGTTCTCGCAATGCAAGGGCTTGCGCCGCGTGCAGTGAAAGCAAGAGAGACATGGTTCGAGGGGATCGGCTACGACGCGGTCACCGATCGCGACGTTCGTGACATTCGAACCGACAGCGGCGATAGTACCGGCTGCTTCGTGGCCTATGACTTGTTAGGCTCGGCATCGTGGCATATGAGACTGTGCTGAAGTATACCGGGGACCATTGGCCACTATCAAAGGATATTAGCAATGGCCTCTCCGCGTGATTGAATGAAGACTTACTTTTGCAAGAAATTCGCCTTTGTGATAGTGCAAGTCCTGGACATAAATGTCAATATTCTCTCGAACGTGAACTCCATACAACTCGATTGAGCTTACCGTTCCGCACACTCCACTCGCCGAGATCTTGACCTGAATGGTGTCACCATTTGGATTCGAACAGCAAATACTCAATGATACTAACTAGAACGTCGTCTTCGCCAATCTCGGGGACGTCGATGTGTACCACGGCAAATGTCTCGGGCCCAGAGTATCTATCATCGTCAATATCACTAAGTGCTCGTGGGTCATAGATGGTGCCTCACTGCAGTGCTCTCATCGTCGCCGGTACGCTCTCGGGGCGGTGTTGCTGCGATGTCATGATTTTCGTCACATCTACCTGACATCGTCCGTGGGAGAACGGTAGTCAGATATCTTGTTGGAAATGCTTGACATTTTATGCATTTGGTAGTCGCATGGTCGAGGCCTCGCTACACCTGCCGGAATCGCACGCGTGTGTATGGTGGAACTCGGCACACCTTCTTCGTCAGCACCAGACATCGCAGCGCCCTTACACACTTTCACCCTGGCCTTTCCACCATACTTATCACAGCTTCTCAGTGCTAAGGTACAACTCTGGGGCGTCATGGATTGGATACTCACTGCTGCCTCGTCCGACTGCGTTAATGATGACGTCGGCGGGGCAGTCGCCTGAACCACGTTGGCACAACTGCAGCATGCGAGTGGCATTGTTTCTTCCTTTCACTCGCAATGAGCGCCATAGCCACGTTGGTATCGCACGGAACTGGTCTGTCGCATTCCTGTGCATGTAAGTATCAGGACATCGAAGCCGGAAATTTACTGCTCGTTTATAACAATGCTCATCTGTACTACACCACTCTACACCGATACTCGACGCCTGAACGTAAGCTGATGCTCAGCGTTCCTGGGCGTTTGTTCAGTAGCCAAGCTTGCTGTACATCTGAACGTGTACTATCCAGAGTCTACAACCTCGCACGAAAAATATGCTCTCTCAGCATACTCGACTCGTCTTTGCTCCTCTTCACGATCCTCGACTCATACCCATGGCAACTCCTCCTTTGGCGCGACGCATCTAATCCTTCTATACCTTCCTGTTGGTCTGACGGCGAATCTTCTGGCGGCGCCGTTGGCGCCGGGCCGGACTTGACATATACCAGTATATTCGCAATGGTGTCCAAAAACGCGTCGTCCTTCCAATTGCGAATCTTTTCGATATGCTTCTGTCCGAGTTGTCTTCTGTGCTGTACGAGGAAGTAGCCTGCTGCCAGGACATTCGGCGAACCTTTTTCCGTCAACAACGCTCGGTCCAAAAGATGTCATCATTGACGACTTACCTGTAAGTGCTTCAGACACTTTCCGCAATTCCACGTCCTGTTCGTCGACGAGGAAATCTGTTCCAGACTATACTAACGGCTTGCCATCTACGACTCCTTTAGCTCGCAGAGCTCGAGGTACAAGAGTCCCCGCTGTTTCTCCATTGACTACGAACGTTGCCATGAAGTAGTTGATGTTGGCAAGGTTGCTGGATGCCATTCGGTTCCAGAGGCCTCGGGTGATGTCTGAGCTAGATCTGAGCTGTGGTAGTGTATTAGGATCTGGTTTCGCTACGTTCCATAACTGCTTGGCGGATTCTTCGGGAGATTTCCTGTCTATGAAGTATACAATGCCGTCCTTGGAGTTGACGGCGATCTCAAGACGGGCGCCGGTGTGCTGCGCGTGTTTAATACTTCATACGTAGGTGCAAAGAACGGCAATGCAGAACATACCAAGTACGACTGATGGGTGGACGGGTTGTAGTACCACTGGTCATCACCGCGCGGCGTCTTGCCCGAATAATGCTTGACATAGAAGCATCGAGTCGGATCTTGATTCTTCGTGGATTTGGGATCGATGTTCAGATCCCGAAATGCGCTCTTCATGCCGGCGTAAGCAAGACCCTCGATTGATTTCTCGCAGTCTTCGTAGTCGAGCTCGTCGTTGACGTGGTAGCCCCAACCGGTAAGCTCGTTTGGAGCGCCTTCCCATCTGCTTTGGCAGTACTGCCATCCAAGAGTCACACGACAGACGTCTTCCTCTTCCCTCATGGCTTTCAAGATCTTGTAGCCGCGACACTGGGCCTTGTACCAGATCCCCTCTGGAGTCTTCGGATCTGGTGGGTCTACTGTGACCGCAGGATCGCCTGCTTTGGACCAAAAATTGGCATTGTCGTTGTCGGCTATACCATCGATGGCATTCGAGAAGCGAAACGTGTCGGTCCGATCCGCAGCAGTGGTCTGGAGTAGAGCAAAGAGGACCACCAGGCCGGCGAGGAAGACTCGCCTCGTGATGTTGTGGATCCTCCGTCAATTAATTTTGGTCTCTGTGGATTTTGTGAAGGACTGGGCAGTTTGGAGCTGTATTTGTGTGCTCTACGAATCCAGTGGTTCACGCTTTCCCACTAGTTGGTGTGAGAGAGCATAAGAGCTGGCCGAGCCGAGCAAACGGGGCAGGTGAGAGTGAAACTAGTGTCTAATCCACACAATCTAGAAGGCCAACCATAATCTTGCGACATTGCAGCAAACGACGGAGTGGCAGAGTGGTGGCGAACAGTACAGCCCTTGAAACGTATTGACAAGGAAGTGTGTCAAAACGTGAAAATATTCACGCATGTCACCTCAGCTCATCTCAGCGAGCTGACTGGTCTCCAGGCGAAAGTAAGTAGTCTCCACATACATTCCTTTGCACTCAAAATCTAGCCAAAGCCCAGCATGCCACCGCCCGCAATCTCGAAACTCTACAACCTCGCACGAAAGACGTGCTCCCTCACAACATTACGCCCATTCGCACTCCCCTTGACAATCCTCGACTCAACGTTATGCTTTGAAATTTCCGGCTCATTATCTCCCACTTGTTCACCCGAAGACGGCCCCGTTGACGGCCCCGATGGCGGCGCATTCGGATCAATGTAAAAGAGTAACAACGGGTCGGTATCATGAGAGTCGCTCTAAAAGATGCGAATTTTCTAGATAAACTTCGCCCCGCCTAGCTGCCGCTTGTGTTGCAGCAGGAAGTACGCAATAGACAGGCCGCTCGGGGAACCTCCGCAAAGTCAATACCGTAACAATTGTTTCGTAGGCATGCCACTTCACGTACCAATTAGAGCCTCAGCAGCTTCGTGCTCGCCCGGCCTGTCACCGCCCACAATGACATCCATACCAGGCACGACTTTTGGCTGGCCGTCTGCGACTCCCACGGCCTTGAGCGCGCGAGAAATGATGACTGGAGCTGTTTCGTCGTTGCTAATAAAGAACACCATGAAGTGCTTGATGTTCCCCATCAATGCCTGGCGCGCGGTATTTTCCCACATTCCCCATAACAAGTCTGAGAGGGCGCGCAACTTTGGCAGTTCGTTTTTGTTGACTTGCTTGACGTCCCAGTTGTCCAAGGCTGCGAATTCGGGCGAGTAGACGTCTAGTACGTACACGATGCCAGAGATGGCATTTATTCCTGAGCGTGCGTAGGCACCTGTACTCTGAGCACTCGTTAGAAGTCTGCTTGGAAAGGTGTTCAGTTATCGTGTCCACACTCACTCGATAATTCACGTTGTCCACTTCGTACCACTACTCCATCACCTGTTCCGGAATCTCTCCCCATACCTTCTTGACGTTCATTCCATTTTCATGCTACAGGTAACGGCGCCGCGGTTTGATTGACTGAGTGAGTCCGTGGAAGGTAGGTGGTGGAGTACATCTGCGCTTGAGATGTAGGAAAGAGCAACGATCGACACCACAGCGGTGATGAAGTGCGACTTCATGATGATGGAGCTCACCAATTGTCGAAGTGATGGTATCTACGCAGCAAAGTAAGCTCCTAAGTAAGCGAGGTAGAAAAGAGGTGTGTCAAGCTCAGCTTTGGAAAGAAGTAGGGTGAACGACGGCAGAAGTGTAGTGTCTTCCCGAAGGTGTCGTACCACCGTTCCGTAGTGAAGGTGGTGACTTACTCATTAGACAGCCAAGTAAAGGCAAGAAGACCCACGATGTCTCCAATCTCCCATCACTCACCTTGACCCAGAACCTACTTCCAGACCTCATAGTCTCGCCCTAAACACACGTTCCCTCACCACATCCCTCCCGTCTCTCGCTCTTCGCACCACCAACGAGTCCACATGCATTCTCCCTCCCGCATCTCTCTCCACCACCCCCTCATCCTCAACCTCAAAAAGTAAGCACGCAAAATTCACCTCATGATCCGAGCAAAAAAGCGTAATTCTACTAACCATCTTATTTCCACCAAGCTCCCTCTTACGCTGCGCCAAAGACTACCCCATACCCAGACCATTTGCCGAACCTATCCCACATTAGCTCCATCACAATCACCCCACATAAGTCTCCCAACGTACCAATCAGCGTCATCCCCTCGTTCGTCCCATTCAGCGCAAACGTCGTACCCGGCCACCCCCTCGGCATAGCGCCATGAACTTGCGTATGGCGGTGAGTTTGCCGCTGCCGGTGTTGGCGCGCACCCAGAAGACTCATGCGATGTCCGAGCTTGCGCGTAAAAGGGTGGGTCAATCGGATGTAGGTGGGCGGCCAGTATGTTTTGCCAGAGGTCGAGGGCGGCTTCGTAGGGCGCTTTGCGGTTTACTGCGGTTGAGGGAGTTAGGTTTGGTAAGGCGGGTGGAGATGGGGGTGTACTGAAGTATAACACCCCGTCGGCGGCGTTGACGCCAATATTCGAAACCGCGCCTGTAATCTACCGCCATACACGCATCAACCCCGACCCCAGATCCGCAATCTTCACGCTCAAACATACCCTCCACACCCGCCCTTTAGGACCCAAATTCCCCCGCTCTTCCCTCTCCGACATTCATCTCGGATACCCGCCAGCAAACCCCAACACTCAACCCAAGAACATTGATTCAGTCCCCCCCCCCCCCCTCCTCATTCTC